>Ga0071330_1071607_pt1 | contig 137861 bp, 144 predicted proteins | sample GBScel77sediment_FD_63802 | JGI IMG/M metagenome (GOLD analysis project Ga0071330, IMG submission 63802) | Hot spring sediment microbial communities from Great Boiling Spring, Nevada - Cellulolytic enrichment Sediment 77C v2 (version 2) | ecosystem: Environmental > Aquatic > Thermal springs >... | reverse complement strand
GGCTATTCAATCTTTCGCAGGTGACGGCTAAGAGGAGGGGCTGAGCAAAGTCGAGGACTTCAAGGATTCTCCCTTCTTCGAGAGTCCATGGACTTGAGCAAGCTTGGTAATGGCATTCCTTGTGAGGAAGCTCAAAAGGTGCAGAATCTCCAGAATATGCCTGAAGCATCCTTGTTCCCTTTGTGCTCCCCTTATACAGGTGCAGGACCTTTCCTCTCTTAGGTTTTTCGATACCCGAGTTAGGATACAGGGCCTCTCCCTTTTTGTCTCCCTTACCTACCGCAGATCTCTGTGAACCTATCCAGGCCTCTCCGTGAAGACCGCGAATCCGTTGCTTGTGCACGGAGGGATTGGTTGTGGGGAAACTTTGGGCTTCCACGTTTGGAGGGGAACCCCAAACCTTGCCCATAAAAAAAGACTCTTACAGCGTGCGGGGCGTCCTTTTTTCAAGCCGGTTTCGCAGGACTATGGAGAGGGCGTTGAGGCTTAAGGTAATGGCTAAAAGCACGATGATTCCTGCAGCAGCGTTGGCGTGAAAGGCTTTCTGGGGACGGGAAACCCAGTTGAAAATCTGGATGGGCAGGGTGGTGAAGGGAGAGAGGACGCCCCGGGGGAGGAAGGCGACGTAGGTCAGTGCCCCGATCATGATGAGCGGTGCGGCTTCACCGATGGCTCTGGAGACCGTAAGGATGATCCCGGTGAGGATTCCAGGGAAAGCGACAGGGAGAATCTGGTCCTTGAGGGCCTGCCAGCGGGTAGCCCCAAGGGCCAGGGCGGCTTCCCAGAGCGATTGAGGAACAGCCCGCAGGCTCTCCCGGGTGGAGACGATGACGATGGGGAGAACAAGGAGAGCAAGGGTTAAGGATCCTGCGAGGAGACTCCGTCCCAGTTGCAGGACACGGGCGAAGAGCTCAAGGCCGAGCATGCCGTAGATGATGGAGGGGACGCCTCCTAAGGTGGCGATGCTCGCCTCAATGGCGGCACTCAGGCGATTCCTGGGGGCATACACCTCGAGGTACACGGCGCTACCTACCCCCAGGGGGATGGCAAAAAGGACGGTCAGCACGGTGACGTAGATGCTCCCCACCATGGCGGGAAGAATGCCGGCCTCTTCGGGCTTGCGGGAGGGGAAGCTCGTGAGGAATTTCAGGTTCAGGCGGGGAAGGCCGTCCAGAAAGGCGTCGATGATCAGGGTGAAGAGCACAATGAGGGAAAAAAGGAATGCCAGGGTGGCAAGAACCAGGAACGCCTTTTCCTTCTGCCTTTTCCGAACAAGGAGCATATCTGTACCCAGGGTGCTTTTCACTGGTACACCTCCCGGAATCGCTGGCGGAGTCTTCGGGCAATAAGATTGAGGAAGAACGTGAAGAGGAAGAGCACAAGGCCCACAGCGAAAATCGTCTGGTACTCAAGAGTCCCGGCGGGAACATCACCCAGGCTCACCGTGGCGATGAAGGCGGTCATGGTCATGATGGGGACAAAGGGGTTGAGGGTGAGCTGGGGCATAGACCCTGCGGCGATGGTGACGAGCATGGTTTCCCCAATGGCTCGAGACAGAGCAAGGATAAACGAAGCAGTGACACCCGAGAACGCCGCAGGGAAAACGATTTTTGTGGCGACCTCGAACTTCGTTGAGCCCAGGGCGTACCCGGCCTCCCGGAGGCTCTGGGGGACGGCGTGCATGGCATCCTCGCTGAGAGAAGACACTAAAGGCAAAATCATGATGCCCATGACGATTCCAGGGGAGAGGGCGTTGAACCCGGCAAGAGAAGGGATAACCCTCTTGAGGAGGGGGGTGACGAAGAGTAGAGCAAAGTACCCGTAGACCACGGTGGGGACTCCCGCCAGAACCTCAAGAATAGGCTTGCAGATGCTCCTGGTTCTCGGGGTGGCGTACTCGCTGAGGAAAATGGCAATGAGGATCCCCAGAGGTGCAGCAACGAGAACGGCAATGCCTGTAGTGAGGAACGTTCCGCAAAGAAGCGGCAGGATACCGAAGTGTTTCTCATAGAAGAGTGGGGTCCACTGGGTGTCGGTGAGAAAGGAGAGTACATTGACTTTCCGGAAGAACAAAACAGATTCGAAAAAGAGCATTCCGATGATACCTAGAGTGGTGAAAATGGCCACAAGACTGAAGACGAAAAAGAGATGCCGGACAAAGGCCTCTTCTTTTTTGGCTCGCCGCAATACCTGCTGTGTTTCCTTCACAGGACCTCACCCACTTTGCTGGCCCGCCTCCTGGGAAGCGGGCCAGCTCCTCTTCTACTGCGTTTCTTTTTTCAGGAGTTCCTCTATGGAGACTCCCACCGTGGCGCCGTGCCCGCCAAAGACCGAGCCGGTGACGCGTTTTCTGAAACGCTCAAGGGCGAGTTCGTAGGCGTTCTCCGGGAGAGGGACGTAGCCGACCTCTTCCACGAGGTCTTTGGCGTGCTCGAGGTAGAAGGTGATGAACTTCTCAACCTCGTCACGATCGGCGCTTTTCCGACTGACGTAGATGAAGAGAGGCCGGCTCAGGGGTTTGTACGTCCCATTCTTGACGTTTTCCGGCGTGGGGGCCACGGGGCCCTGGCCACTGTCGATGGGAACGGCTTTCAAGATATCCTGATTCTCAAGGTAGTACGCAAGGCCAAAGTATCCCAGAGCGTACTCATCCTGGGCGACTCCCTGGACCAGGACGTTGTCGTCCTCGCTGGCCACGTAGTCACCCCGGCTTTTCTTTGCCTCGCCAACAATGGCCTCGGTAAAGTACTCAAAGGTTCCGGAGTCTACTCCGGGACCAAAGAGGGTGATGGGTTTTTCCGGCCATCCGGGACGGATGTCACTCCAGCGAATCTGTTTCCCCTGGGCTTCGGGTTCCCAGATTTTCTTGAGCTCTTCCACGGTGAGGTAATCCACCCAGGTGTTTTTGGGATTCACCACTACAGCAATACCATCGAAAGCAACGGGGAGCTCGATGAACTCAATGCCGTTCTGCTGGCAGGCCTCGATTTCCGAGGCTTTGATAGGACGGGAAGCGTCGTTGATGTCCGTTTCTCCCCGGACAAACCGCTTGAAACCGCCACCGGTACCGGAAATCCCCACCGTGACTTTAACGTCCTGGTACACCTTCTGGAATTCCTCAGCCACGGCTTCGGTGATAGGGTAGACGGTGCTTGAACCGTCGACGGCGATGATTTTCTCCGCCGCCAGGGCACCAAAAGAGATGAGCAGGGCACAGGCAGAAAGACCCAAAACCAGGAACTGCTTCACTTTCACTTCGCTCACTCCTTTCTCGATTCTCCCTCCATTATGAAAGCCGAAAAACACACGAGGGCAAAACGCAGGTTAAAGTTTTGTTAAAAATCTGTAATGTCCCTGTGTTGAGGAACATACCCCTTATTCTGGCTTATCCTGGAAAGGTTGCCGGTATATACTGCGCTCTGGTCTTTCCCTGTCTGTACCGAAAGCAGAGGTTCCCCCTACCAAAAAGCCCTGAAAATGGTCTCCGGGGAACGAAAGGAGGGGACTCGCCCTTCGTTTTGTGAACATCCTGCCCGGGATTCTTCGGAAGAACCGTTCATCTCCAGGGCTCTGCGACATCTTTTTGGACTGGCACAAAAATCTTTTTCCGCTGGTCTCTTGACTTTTTCTTGTTTTAGAATTAATCTTAAATTGTACAAAGTACAGGGAGGTGAGGATCGTCAAATTCGCCGAAGACCTGAAAGAGTTTCTGCGGTCCCGGGGTGTGCGCCCCTCGTACGTGCGGCTGAAGGTGCTGCAATACCTCCTTACGGAAAAGACCCACCCCACAGCCGAGGAAATATACCGGGCTTTGGTCTCCGAAATCCCCACGCTTTCTCGAGCTTCGGTCTACAACGCCCTGGCAGTACTTTCTGAAGCTGGGGTCGTTCAGGCCCTCACCATTGAACGCCACGAGGGTCGGTATGACGCAAAAGTCGGAGAACACGGGCACTTCCAGTGTGAGGTGTGTGGAAGGGTGTACGATTTTTCCGTGGATTTTGGGTCCTTGCGCCATGAAGCGCTCGAGGGTTTTCTGGTGAAAAGGCGAGACCTGTACTTTCGGGGAATCTGCCCCGAATGTCAGAAAGGAGGAGAATCTCATGGAAAATCTGGGTAGAATGCCACTTCTTGGTGAGCGGTTTCCCGAGATGGAGGTCAAAACCACCCACGGGATGAAGAAGCTCCCCGACGATTACGCCGGGAAATGGTTTGTGCTCTTCAGCCATCCTGGAGACTTCACTCCGGTGTGTACCACCGAATTCGTGGCCTTCGCCAAAAAGGCCGAAGCATTCCGGGCCCTGAACACTGAGCTCATCGGGCTTTCCGTGGACCAGGTCTTTGCCCACATCAAGTGGACGGAGTGGATTCGGGAGAAGCTCGGTGTGCCCATTCCCTTCCCGGTCATTGCCGATGAGCTTGGACGGGTGGCCCAGACTCTCGGGATGATTCACCCCGGGAAAGGGACGAATACCGTCCGGGCAGTGTTCATCGTGGACGATAAGGGTATCCTCCGGCTTGTCATGTACTACCCGCAGGAAGTCGGACGAAGCGTTGACGAAGTTCTTCGAGCCCTGAAGGCGCTTCAGGTCTCCGATGCCCATAAGGTGGCTCTTCCTGAGAACTGGCCGAATAACGAACTTCTCGGGGACAAGGTTATTGTTCCGCCAGCAGGAACGGAAGACCTTGCCCGGGAACGCCTGGAAGCGGCCAAGAGAGGAGAGCTTGAGTGCTTCGACTGGTGGTTCTGCTATAAAAAACTGTAAAAAGGGGGTTCGTGATGGCGCGCGTGGCGCGGGAAATGGTGGAGAAGGCAGGTATCAACGTGGATCAGCTTGTGGAGCTTCTTGTGAAGAATGCCGCAGCGGAATTGACCACGTATTACTACTATACCATCCTGCGGTGCAATCTCATCGGCCTTGATGGTGAGACCATTAAGGAAATCGCAGAGGTTGCCCGTATTGAGGACCGCAACCACTTCGAGGCACTGGTTCCAAGAATCTACGAACTCGGTGGATCGCTCCCGAAGGACATGAAGGCATTCCACGACATTTCGGGCTGTCCTCCAGCGTACCTTCCAGCGAAAATCGAGACCGTTGAGGATATCCTCAAGGTACTCGTTGAGGCGGAACGCTGTGCGGTTCGCCAGTACACCTATATCTGCAACCTCACCGCAGGAAAAGACCACCGCACGTACGACCTGGCGCTCTCCATTCTCCATGAGGAGATTGAACACGAATCCTGGTTCTCGGAGTTTTTGGGGGAGGGTCCTTCAGGCCACTTCATGCGGCGAGGGGAAACCTCTCCCTTTGTGTCCAAGTTCCTGAAATGAAACGCAGGGGGCCGACAGGGCCCCCTTTTGGGTGCTTCTCATGAAGCGGTTCACCCACGCTGAGCTTCGGTACTACGATGGGAAAGAGGGAAGGCCTGCATACGTGGCCTTTGGGGGAAAGGTCTACGACGTCTCCTCAAGTTTCCTCTGGAAGGGGGGTCGTCACCAGGCATTGCACAGCGCTGGGGAGGACCTCACCGAAGCGTTGCGGGAAGCCCCTCATGGGGCAGAGCTTCTTGAGAGATTCCCCGTGGTGGGGGAACTCGTGGAGGAATAGTTCTCCTTGCTCTCCGGATATCCTCAGGATATAATGGCCTCAGCATGGTACGATATGTCCTGAGGCGGTTGCTTTTCACCATTCCTGTTCTTTTTGGCATTTCTCTTGTGGTCTTCCTTGTGGTGCGCCTGGCTCCAGGGGATCCGGCGAAGGTCATGGCAGGGGAACACGCCTCCCCGGAGTTCATCGAGGCGGTGCGTGTCCGGTGGGGTCTGGACCGCCCTCTGTACGTGCAGTACGGTATCTGGCTTTCGCGTGCGCTGCGAGGGGATCTCGGGCTCTCCATCGCCACAAAGGCCCCCGTGCTCCAGGAGGTTCTGGGGCGTTTTCCCGCTACGCTCGAGCTCTCCCTTGTGGCCATGATGTTCGCCACGGTTTTCGGGATGGCTGCGGGTATCCTCTCTGCGGTGCGGCAGTACTCGCTCTTCGATTACCTTGCCATGGTTGGGGCACTCATCGGCATTTCGGTTCCGGTGTTCTGGCTTGGCCTCATGCTCATGCTCTTTTTTGGGCTCTACCTTGACCTTTTGCCCATCTCAGGGCGCCTTGACCCCGGGATCACTCTTCGGACCATCACGGGGCTGTACCTCCTTGACGCGCTCCTGACTCGAAACGGCAAGGCCTTTGTGAACGCCCTTGCGCATCTTGTGCTCCCCGGGGTTGCTCTTGGCACCATCCCCATGGCGCTCATCGCCCGCATGACCCGCTCGGCCATGCTTGAGGTCATCCGTCAGGATTTCATCCGCACGGAACGGGCGAAAGGCCTTCCGGAGCGACTGGTCATCTACCGCCATGCATTGCGGAATGCCCTTATTCCCATTGTGACAGTCATCGGCATGGAGTTCGGGCTGCTCCTTGGAGGAGCCATCCTCACCGAGACGATTTTCGCCTGGCCGGGTCTTGGGCGGTACACGGTGGATGCGGTGTACGCCAGGGACTACCCGGCTATCCAGGGGGCAGTACTCTTTATCGCCTGTGTTTTCGTGATTGTAAACCTTGTGACGGATATTCTCTATGCCTATATCAATCCGAGGATACGATACCGGTGAGGACCATCGAGGACATCGCTGAAACCTTTCGTTTGCTGTGCCGGAATCGGGCTGCTCTCGCGGGCCTTGTCATCCTTGGGGTCTACGTTTTCGTTGCCCTTTTCCCCTGGCTTCTTGCCCCCAATGACCCCCTCAAACGCGACCTTGCGCTCCGGTACCAGCCGGGGTTCTGGGCGGGGAAGGAGTTTGCCCGTTTTCCTTTAGGAACGGATTACCTTGGGCGGTGCGTGCTCTCCCGCATCATCTGGGGAACCAGGACTTCCCTTCTTGTTGGTGTGATTGCCGTGTCGATTTCTACAGGCCTTGGAATGTTCCTCGGGCTTCTTTCCGGGTATTTCGGCGGATGGGTGGATATTGCCCTCATGCGGGTGGTGGATATTCTCTTTGCTTTCCCGAGCATTCTCCTTGCGATCACCATTATGGCTGCTTTAGGTCCGGGGCTTGAAAAGGCGATGATCGCTATCGGTATCGTTTACACTCCCCAGATGGCCCGGGTGGTGCGGAGTGTCACCCTGGTCATCCGGGAAATGGAGTTCATCGAGGCCGAACGGGCGCTTGGGGCGAGCCACGCCCGAATTCTCCTCCACCACATTCTCCCCAATGTCCTTGCCCCGGCTGTGGTATATGCGACGTTGAGCGTGGCTGGAGCCATTCTTGATGCCGCTGCTTTGGGGTTTCTGGGGCTTGGAGCCATGCCACCAGCGCCCGAGTGGGGGGCAATGCTCTCGGGGAGCCACAAGGCCCTGACCTCGGGAGCCTGGTGGGCGGTGGCCTTTCCGGGGCTGGCCATTATGCTTGCGGTCTTGGGGTTGAACCTCCTTGGTGATGGGATGCGAGATCTCCTTGATCCTCGCCTCCGGATGTAGCGATGAAGCCGGTACTCCTCCAGGTTGAAAACCTGAAGACGTACATCACCACGCACCGGGGAGTCGTGCGGGCTGTTGACGGAGTGAGTTTTGAGATCTTCGAAGAGGAGACCCTTGGTCTTGTGGGGGAGTCGGGGTGTGGCAAGAGCATGACGGCACTTTCGATCCTCAAACTCTACCCCAAACCCCAGGGGAAGATTGTGGAGGGGAAGATTGTCTTCGAAGGGGAGGACCTGGTGCGGAAAGATGAAGAGGAGATGCTGAAAATCCGGGGGAAGCGGATCTCCATGATTTTCCAGGAACCCATGACCTCTCTTGACCCCGTGTTCCCGGTTGGGGAAGGTATTGTGGAGGTCCTCATGCTCCACCAGGGACTTTCACGAAGCGAAGCCCAGAGGGAAGCTGTACGACTTTTGCGAATGGTGCGCATTCCCGAGCCAGAAAGGCGCGTGCACCAGTACCCCCACCAGCTCTCCGGAGGCATGCGCCAGCGGGTTATGATTGCCCAGGCTCTGGCATGTCGACCAAAGCTCCTCATTGCCGATGAACCAACAACGGCTCTTGATGTCACGGTTCAGGCTCAGATTCTTGAGCTCATCAGAACGCTCAAGAAAGAGACGAAAACCGCCGTGCTCCTCATCACCCATGACCTCGGTGTTGTGGCTGAGTACTGTGAGCGGGTTGCCGTCATGTACGCCGGGAAAATCGTGGAGAAGGCCGATGTTCTTTCGCTTTTTGCCCGACCTCTCCACCCCTATACCCGGGCACTCCTTGGGGCTTTGCCTCGCCTTGACGGGAAAAGGTCTCGTCTTGAGGCTATCCCGGGATCGGTGCCAGACCTCATTGCTCCGCCTTCAGGGTGCCGGTTTCATCCCCGTTGCCGGGAACGCCTGCCCCGTTGCAGCGAAGAGGAGCCCCGTCTTTGGGAAGTTGAGAAAGGGCACGAGGTTGCATGCCACCGCTTATAGAGATACGGAATCTCCGAAAGCAGTTTCTCCTTTCTGGAGAATGGTGGGGAGAGCGGGTAACGGTTGATGCCGTGAGTGGAGTGTCCCTCTCCATCTTTCGGGGGGAAACCCTGGGGCTCGTGGGAGAGACGGGCTGCGGGAAGAGCACCCTTGCCCGGTGTATTTTGCGTCTCATTGAACCCACAGAGGGGTCAGCGCTCTTTGAGGGAGTAGATATTTTCTCCCTCTCTCTTCGGGATTTTCAGCCGTACCGCCGGCGCATGCAGATTGTTTTCCAGGACCCCTTTGCTGCACTCAATCCCCGGAAAACGGTGTTCTCCATTCTTGAAGAACCTCTTATCATCCACGGGGAACGGAATCCCCGTATTCGCCGGGAAAGAGTGGAAATGATGGCGCTGCAGGTTGGCCTTGAGCCGAAACTCCTCAGGAATTACCCTCACGAGTTCTCCGGAGGGCAGAGGCAACGTGTCTGTATCGCCCGGGCGCTCATCCTTGAACCGGACTTCGTGGTGTGCGACGAGCCGGTCTCGGCCCTTGATGTTTCTGTGCGGGCACAGATTCTCAACCTCCTCTGTGAGCTCCAGGAAAAGATGCACCTCACGTACCTCTTCATCACCCATGACCTCAGCGTGGTGCGCCACATTTCCCACCGGGTTGCCGTCATGTACCTTGGGAGAATTGTGGAGGTTGCACCAACCGAGGAACTCTTTACGAATCCCCTCCATCCGTATACCCAGGTGCTTCTTGCCTCCATACCGGTCCCTGACCCTGCAAGGCAACCCACGCGCGTTATCCTCGAGGGCGACCCTCCAAGCCCCATTCATCCTCCTTCGGGATGTCGCTTCCATACCCGGTGCCCGAAGCGCATGGAGGTATGTGCCCTCCGTTCCCCAGAGGCATTTTGCACTCCCCAGGGACATATGGTTTTCTGCCATCTCTATGGGGTATAATGGAAGAAATCCACAAAGGAGGGTTGGCTATGCGAAAGGTGTTGTTCCTTCTGTGCTGTCTTGCTGTAGCGTTTTTCGTCTTTCCTGCTCTGGCTTCGGAGCCAAGGTATGGTGGAACGCTCATTTATGGGAGTGCCGGGGATGCCACGCGCCTTGACCCGGCGGACGTAACGGACGGGATTTCCATCACCCGGACGGATGCGATGTTCGAAGGGCTTGTCCGGTACAAACCCGGGACCACCGAAATCGAACCGTGGCTTGCCGAATCCTGGGAGGTTTCCGAGGACGGGCTCACCTTCACCTTCTACCTCCGCAAGGGGGTCAAGTTCCACGACGGCACCGACTTCAATGCCGATGCCGTGGTGTACTCCTTCAAGCGCCAGTTTGACCCCAACCACCCCTTCCATCAGTATGGGGAGTGGGCGTACTGGCAGTGGATGTTCAACTACGTGAAGGATGTGGAGAAGGTCGACGACTACACGGTGCGTATCACCCTCTCTCAACCCAATGCCTCCTTCCTCACGAGCATGGCCATGTTCACCGTGGCGGTTGTGAGCCCCACCGCCTGTGAGAAGTACAAGGGGGACTTCTTCAAAAACCCGGTGGGTACAGGGCCCTTCAAATTCGTGGAGTGGGTGAAGGATGACCACATGACGGTGGAGGCTTTTGAGGACTACTGGGGTGGACGTCCGTATCTTGACCGCATCATCTTCCGGGTCATTCCCGACCCTTCGGTGCGGCTTCTTGAGCTTGAGAAGGGTTCCATCCACTGCATGGAGTACCCCAACCCCGATGACCTTGAACGGATTGCCAAAAACCCTGACCTTGTCCTCCTTGAGCTTCCTGGCATCAACGTTGGGTATCTCGCCATGAACATGGGGGAGGACACTCCCGGTTTCCAGAAACCCTTTGGGGACGTTCGGGTCCGGAGGGCCATAAACCACGCAATCAACAAAAAGGCCATTGTGGAGCACCTCTACAGGGGGACGGCAGTCCCGGCGAAGAACCCCATCCCGCCCACCATGTGGGGGTACAACGATGATATTGAGGATTACGAGTACGACCCGGAGAGAGCGAAAGCGCTCCTTGCCGAGGCGGGGTACCCCAACGGCTTTGAGACGACGCTCTGGGTCATGCCGGTTTCCCGCCCGTACATGTTCGATCCCCCGAAAATCGCTGAGGCTATTCAAGCCGACCTCGAGGAGGTAGGGATCCGGGCGAACATCTACACCGTGGAGTGGGGGACCTACCTCCAGGAGACCGAGGCAGGAAAGCACCCTATGTGCCTTCTTGGGTGGATTGGGGACAACGGTGACCCCGACAACTTCCTCTACGTGCTCCTTGACAAGGACAACGCCATCGTGGGGAGTGCCGGGAACGTGGCGTTTTACCGGAACGACGAGCTCCACGAAATTCTCATCAAAGCCCAGCAAACGTATGACCAGAAGGAGCGTGAGGCCCTCTACAGGAAGGCTCAGGAAATCATCCACAACGATGCCCCCTGGGTGCCCCTGGCGCACGCCAAGCTCCAGATGGTGCTCCGGAAAAACGTGAAGGGATTTGTGCTCCATCCTCTGGACCGGAAGTACTTCCAGAGTGTGTGGCTTGAGGAGTAATCGAGAGGACAGGAGCCCCGGAGAAGACCCGGGGCTCCTGAACCTAGAGGAATTCCTCGAGCGCCTTTTCCAGTGGTTTGCAAATAACCGGCGGGATCTTCCCTGGAGAGCTGAGTACTCTCCGTATCGGGTCTTGGTTGCAGAGGTGATGCTTGCCCAGACCCAGGTGCCACGGGTTGTCCCCTATTACCTCCGCTTCCTTGAGCGTTTCCCCGACGTCTTCGCCCTGGCTTCGGCCCCGCGGGAGGAGGTACTCCTTGCCTGGGAAGGCCTCGGGTACTACCGGAGGGCTCACCACCTCCATGAAGCGGCACAGAGGATTGTGGAGCATTTCCAGGGCCATATCCCTGCTGATATCACAACCCTGCGGCGCCTTCCAGGCATCGGACCATATATCGCCTCGGCCATCTTAGGCATCGGGTACAATTTGCCTGTACTTGCACTTGACACCAATGTGCGGCGTGTGCTCTCGAGGGTTTTCGGTGCTAAAGAGGGTGCGAACCTCTGTGAGATAGGCAACCTCCTCGTTTCCCATATGCCTTCCGGAAAGGCTCGTCATCTCAACGAGGCCCTGATGGATTTCGGGTCGCTGGTCTGCCTTTCTCGAAAACCTCGCTGTTTTCCGTGCCCTTTCCAGAGGTTTTGCGCCTTTGTGAAGGATGCGGGGAAAGAAAGTCGCATCCGACAACGGCGTACTCTTCTTGAGATTTGCGTTGCGGTGTGCTGTGCGGGGGAAGAGGTACTCCTCACAAAAAGCGAAGGTAAGCTCTTTCCCGGTCTTTGGGGACTGCCCCTCAGGGAGCAGGACGGGGAAGACCCCCGGGTGTGGATTGACGCCCTTGGTAAGCGTTACGGTTTCTCGCCTCTGGCCTTGAAGGAATGCGGCGTGGTCGCTCATGCCTATACCCGGTACCGGGTGCGGGCAAGGGTCCTCAGGGTCTCCGGGAAAAGAACGGGTACGCTTTCAGGAGCAGCGTGGGTGGCCTTTCGTGAACTTTTCCAGTACCCTCTGCCTTCGCTTTTCCGGAAAGCTCTTGCGCTGGGGTGTCCTGGGGAATACCGACCTTAGGGTTGCGGTTTTCTTCCCGTAAAGGGGGTGAACCATGTGGAGAAAACCGTATTTTTCGTCTTCCGGGATGAAGAGATGTGTTTCATCCACGTACTTCTGTACGCCCTGGACTATGCGGCGTCAGGGAAGGTTCTGAAAATTGTCTTTGAGGGAGCGGCCACACGGCTCATTCCTCGTCTTTCCCAAAAGGACCACCCGCTCCATACCCTTTATGAGAAGGTAAAGTCCCAGGGAGGTATTGCCGGGGCCTGCAGGGCATGCTCGGCCAAAATGGGGGTCCTTGAGGCGGTGCAGCAGGAAGGTCTTCCCCTGCTTGACGAGATGAACGGCCACCCGAGTATCCGGCGCTTCGCCGAAGAGGGCTTTACGGTGCTTGTGCTTTAGGGGTGGCAACGGTGGCGTTCTTCGTTCGGGTGTTACTCCTTGCAGTAGAGCGGAAAGCCCTGGTGCTCTCAAGCCTCCGAGAACACGTGGTGATTTCCCTTCTGGCCTGTCTTTTCATTGCGCTCTGCGGTGTCCCCCTGGGCATCCTCATTGCCCGTTTCCGGCGTGTGGCCTTCTGGATCATCGCCACAACCGGTGTCCTCTACACCATTCCGGCTCTGGCCCTTTTTGGGTTCATGATTCCACTTTTTGGCATCGGTCTGCGACCAACGCTTTTTGCCCTCTTCATTTACGGCCTCCTGCCCCTTGTACGGAACACCTACGTGGGCATCACGACGGTGGATCCGGCCATCGTGGAGGCCGCAAAGGGCATGGGGAGCACTGACTGGCAGTTGCTCTGGCGGGTCCAGATCCCCCTGGCGCTCCCGGTGATTGTGGCTGGGCTCCGGACCGTTGTGGTGATGACGATTTCCATGGCCACCATTGCCGCTTTCATCGGTGCAGGGGGTCTTGGGGTGCTCATCTTCCGTGGCATTACCTCTTACTATCCTGAGCTCATCGTGCTCGGGAGTCTCCTGGTCGCCGCACTTGCCCTTGGGGCTGATGGGATGTTCGCTGTCCTTGAAAGGCAGCTCATGAGGCGTTTGCGCTTATGAAAGGAGGATGAAGCATGAAGCGCTTTTTCATAGTGGGACTTTTTGTGGTCTTGCTTTTGGGCGGGAGCTCTGGTTTTGCGCAGGGGTGGTGCGTCCGTTCCCTGGCCGAAGCCAGAGAACCGGGGAAAATCGTGGTGAGCAACAAACCCTTCACCGAGTCCTACATCCTTGCGGAAATCATGGCAGAGCTTTTGCGCCGCCGCACGAACCTTTCCGTTGAGCGGCGGATTATCGAGGGGGGAACAACCTCCATTCTCCACCCGGCACTCCTTGCTGGTGAGATCGACCTTTACCCGGAGTACACCGGGACTGCCTGGCAGGAGGTGTTGAAACACCGGGAGATTATCCAGGATCCTCTCAAGCTCTATGAAGCGGTAAAACGGGAATACGAGGAGCGTTTTGGTCTTGTGTGGTTGCCCCTTTTCGGTTTCAACAACACCTTTACCCTTGCGGTTCGAAGAGCGTCGGCAGAACGAGATGGGCTCCGGACCTTTTCCGACCTTGCCCGGGTTTCCGAGCGGTACGTCTTTGGAGCCGAGCCGGACTTTTTCGAACGCCAGGATGGATATGAGAATCTCGTCAGGACCTACGGTTTCCGCTTCAAGGCCACACGGCAGATGGCCATTGCCCTGAAGTACCCGGCAATTGTCTCCCGTGAGGTTGACGTCATCAACGCCTTTTCCACCGATGGACTTTTGCGGAAGTTTGATCTTGTGGTACTCGAAGACGATCGGCAATTTTTCCCCTCTTATCTCTGTGCCCCGGTGATTCGGAAGGAAGTCCTTGACCGTTATCCTGAGGTCGGGAGGGTACTTGGGCTCCTCGAGGGGAAGATCAGCGATGCGGAGATGACCGAGATGAATTACCTCGTGGATGAGGAACGCCGGGACCCGAAAGACGTGGCCCGGGAGTTTTTAGAACGAGAGGGGCTTCTCTGACTTGGGAAATCCGGTTGTGGTCTTCCAGGAAGTGACGAAGGAGTATGCTCGAGGTGTCCGGGCCCTCGAGGGGGTTTCCTTCGAGGTTGAGGAAGGGGAGTTTTTCTGCCTCATCGGTCCCTCGGGGTGTGGCAAAACGACGCTCCTCAAAATGGTGAACCGGCTCCTTGAGCCCACCTCAGGAAGGATTTTCGTCTATGGCCGGGATGTGCGGGCATGGGACCCCATTGCCCTTCGTCGAAGCGTCGGCTACGTGATTCAGCAGATAGGGCTTTTCCCTCATCTCACCGTTGAAGAGAACATGACCTATGTTCTGGCCATTATGGGAGTCCCCCTGCAGGTTCGTCGGCAGAGAGCCCGGGAACTCCTTGGGGTCATCGGTCTTGACGAATCGTACCTGCGGCGTTTCCCCGGGGAGCTGAGCGGGGGAGAACGTCAGCGGGTTGGGGTAGCCAGGGCCCTGGCAGCTGATCCAAAGCTCATTGTGATGGATGAACCCTTTGGGGCGCTCGACCAGATTACCCGAATGCGGCTCCAGGACGAACTCCTGGAACTCCACCGAAAGCTCAAAAAGACCATCCTCTTTGTAACCCATGACCTTGAGGAGGCGCTGAAGCTTTCTACCCGCCTTGGGGTCATGCGAGGAGGGCGGATGCTTGGGGTGGGTCGACCGCATGAACTCCTTCTTGCTCCCCCGGACCCCTTCGTGGAAGCATTCCTGGGGAGGGGAGGCATCGTTCAGGTGCTCCGGACGATCCGGGTCGGAGATGCACCTCTCCGGAAAATCCAGGAACTCCCCGGTACCTGTCCTTCTGTACCCGTTTCTGCGTCTTTGGAGGACGCCCTGCACCGGATGATTCTTGCATCAAGGAGAACCCTTGCGGTTACCGAGGACGGCACAGGCCGTGTGGTAGGGATTCTGGAGTTCGAGGACCTGTGCCGTTTGCTCCACCGGTATCTCGAGGAAAAACTCTCCTTCACGTGTGCTTGAATTTCAAAACGCCATACTTTTTGCGGGTTTCCCGGAGGATTTCGGCGTACTCTTTCTCGTGTACCACGCATCCGGTGGGCTGTTGCCGGATGAGGAGTTCCATACAGGCGTCGCAGAGCGTGCACCACCGGACCTCTTCGGGCTTTCCCTCAAGGAGCTTTTTGGGGAGGAAGGGGTCTGCCAGAGACTGCCGGCCGATGGCGATCATGTCCACCACGCCGTCTTCGATGTTTTTATTCCCCCAGTAGAGCAGGGAGCTCTTTTCCCGTTCTACGCCGAGGAAATTGTTGTTCCCGTCCCGGAAGATGGAGTACGCCGACCCCATGGTGACGACTTCCGGGGCAAGGACCTTTCGGGCCTCTTTCTGGAAGAAGTGGTGGAGGTAAGCGTAGTCGGGGATACGTTTGTCCGGGTGCGCCAGGGCAATGGTGAGCGAGGGATTTCCTGCCGAGACAAGGACGAAATTCGCTCCCCGTTCCTTGAGACCCCGGAGGAGATCCAGGGGCTCAGAAAGGTCCATGATGGCCGTGTCCGGACCGGCACAGCCCTGTCCTCCCGGAATCCCCTCCCACATGGTGACCTTGGAACCCAAAAGGAAATTTGGGTCGGGGATTGCCTTGCGTATCCGCTCATAGATTTCAAAGGCGAATTGCCGCCGCCGCTCCCAGGGTCCCCCGTACTTCCAGGGACGGTCGTTGTAAGGACGCAGGATCTGGGTTCCAAGGTACCCGTGGCAGAGCTTCACGTCAACACCATCGGCCCCTGCATCATAGGCAATCCTTGCACCCAGGACGAACTGGTCGATGATGGCGTCAACGTCCTCTTCGCTGAGAAGGTCTCCGCCAAGGCCTGGAAGAGGCTTTACGCAGACTCTTCGGGAGAACTCGGGGTTGCTCAGCTCTCCTGCGTGGGTGAGCTGGAAGATGAAAAGCGGCTTAGGGTTCACACGTTTCATCTCGGTAACGAACTTCTCGAGGGCTTTGGCGTTGTGGGGCATGATGCTCAGCTGGTTCAGGCGGGCCCGGCTCTCGTAGCTTGTGGTGATGGCCTCAAGGAAGATCACCCCTGCGCCCCCCTCAAAGAGCCTGGCATAGCGCCGGTAGGTTCGGGGAGAGGGGTTACCGAGTTCATCAGAATCGCAGCACTCCATGGCGTTGATAACCAGGCGATTCGTGGCTTCTTTCTTCCCGATGGCAATGGGGGTGAAAAGAGGGGACTTTTCCATAAGTTTCCCTCCTCTCCTTTTTTCTTCAAGGATAGGGAGAAGAGGCTCGAGAAGGAATACCAGAAAAATCCCCGGGAAATTCCAGGACTACCTCGAGCGTTGCAGAGCGGCAAAGAGTGATTCCTTTGTCTTCTGGATTCCCAGTTTTTTCCGGATGTTGCCCCGGTGGAAGTCCACAGCCTTTTTGGAAATCGAAAGGACCTCGGCGATTTCTTTGCTCGTTAATCCCTGGGCGAGAAGCCGGGCAACTTCCCATTCCCGGGGTGTTAGAGAAGGCGCCTGGGACGTGTCTTCTCCCCCACAGAGACTATCCAGGGCTTTCTCGAGGGTGTCAAGGAGCATTCTCTGGATCTCAGAGGAGAGGGCTTCTCGGAGCAGAGAAAGGAGTGGCCGAATACCAGCAGCAAAGAGCCTCCGGCGTTCCTCTTCCTGGTGGCGTTTTTCCTCTTTCTCCTTTTCAAGGAGCTCTCCAAGCAGGGCGACCTGTCCCTTGAGAAGACGTTCGGTGACCCTGAGCTTTTCCACTTCCGCTTCGAGCACCTTTTCTTTCGTGATGTCTTCCACGTACTCAATGGCACCGACAATCTTTCCGTTGCCGTCGCAGAGGGGGAAAACAATGAGCCTCTGCCATCCCTGGATCTCTCTCTGTGGTCCGTGGTAGGGGACGATTCCCGTGGCAACGCGCCTTTCCCGGAGGGCGTTACGGGTAGGGCAGAAAGTACAGGGAGTGCTTCTCCCGTGGTACATCTTGTAGCATTTTTCACCGGGACGGAATTTTCGATGAGCGTACCACTGATGCATGGTGGTGTTCATTTCAAGGACACGGAAGCGGGTGTCGAGAATGCTTACACCCTCTTCTAAAGCATCGAGCATCTCACCCGGAATGCTCAGGATGTCCAAGAGGGGTTTCCCTCCTCGAGTTTTTCTTTTAGAATACCGGAAGGGGAGGAGGAAGGCAAGAAGGAGGAAGTGGTGAAAAGCCTCATCGTGGTTGTGTCGGTCCACCACGGGAATACCCGCCGTGTGGCCCAGGCCATAGGGGAGGTGCTCGAAAGCCAGATTCGGGAGCCTGAGGAACTGGCGCCAGAAGATCTCGCGGCCTTTGACCTTGTGGGTTTTGGCTCTGGAATCTACTTTGGGAAATTCCACGAGCGACTTGTGGCTTTTGTGGAGCGTTTGTCCTGTGGGCAGGGGCAGAAGGTGTTCGTCTTTTCCACAAGTGGCCTGGGGAGAGCCAGCGCCAACCGGCCCCTTGAGGAACTCCTGAGGCAGAAAGGCTTTGCCGTTCTTGGGAGTTTCACCTGCAAGGGGTATGATACCTTTGGGGTACTGCGGGTGTTTGGAGGAATCAACCGGGGGAAACCCGGGGAGAAAGAGCTTGGAAAGGCCAGGAAATTTGCCCGTTTCCTGAGGATACTCGTAGCAGAGGGAGGAGAAAACCATGCTTGAGGAACTCAAGAAAGCGGTCTGGCAGGCAAATCTTGAACTGCAACGCCAGGGGCTTGTGCTGCTCACGTGGGGAAATGTGAGCGGGATTGACCGGGAACGAGGTCTTGTGGTCATTAAACCAAGTGGTGTTCCTTATGATGTGCTGAAGGCGGAACACATGGTGGTAGTGGACCTTGAAGGAAGGGTAGTGGAAGGAAAACTCAATCCATCTTCGGATACTCCAACGCACCTTGAGCTCTACAGGAACTTCGAAAAAATCGGCGGAGTCGCTCATACCCATTCTTCCTGGGCCTGTGTCTTTGCTCAGGCGCAAAGGAGCATCCCCTGCCTTGGTACCACTCAGGCGGATACCTTCTTCGGCCCTGTTCCATGTACCCGCCTCCTGACCCGGGAGGAGATTGAAAGAGAGTACGAGCGGGCAACAGGCAGGGTGATCGTGGAGTGTTTCCGGGATCTTGACTACGAGGCGATTCCCGGGGTGCTTGTGGCTGGTCACGGTCCCTTCACCTGGGGGAAAGACCCCATGGACGCGGTCCATGCAAGCGTTGTGCTTGAAGAAGTGGCAAAGACCACCTATTACGCTTTGCTTTTGAATCCCACGTTAGAGAGCATTCCCCGGGCACTTCTTGAGAAGCACTTTTTCCGAAAGCACGGGCCAGGGGCATACTACGGTCAGAGGAGGGAAACGTGAGGTACCAAACCCTTAAGGTGGTGGCAAATCGAGTGGAGGCGGAGCTCATCCGGGGGTACCTTGAGGCGGAGGGTATCCGGGTACTTTTAAGGCCCGCTACAAGTCCCTACGGAGGAACAGCCTACTTTGGTGACACAGGACCTTTTGAGGTCCAGGTCCCTGAGAGGAGTTTCGCCAGGGCCCGGGGGATTCTGGCAGGACTTGAGGAAAAGGGTGAGGAAAGGATATAATATCATTGTCCTTTGAAGGAGGGGGAAATTTGGCAGAGCATATCGATGTCCTAGTGAGGCGGCGTCGCCGCGAGGAACGACGTTTTCAGCTGCTCCTTTTCCTTCCTACCATTGTGTTCCTCGTCCTCATGGTGCTTTTTCCTCTTGTGTACTCTGTGCGCATCAGCTTTTATGACTACGTCCGTGGCCGGGAGCCCCGCTTCATCGGTTTTGGCAATTACGCGCAGCTTTTCCGGAGCGAGCAGTTCTGGCTGGTGACCTGGGTCACCCTTCGCATCACCCTGACGTGCCTTGCGATTGAAATGGGACTGGGACTGCTCCTTGGTTTTGCCCTGAGTCAGAAGGTTCCGGGAATGGGTGTTTTTCGGGTCCTCATTTTCCTTCCCATGATGCTCGCCCCTCTTGTGGCTGGTCTTTTCTGGCGATTGCTCCTTGACCAGACGTTTGGGCTTGTGAACTTCTTCCTGGAACGGCTTGGGTTTCAGGCTGTGGAATGGCTCACCGATCCCCGCTTTGCCATCTGGGGTATCATCATTACCGATGTCTGGCAGTGGACGCCCTTTGTGGTGCTCCTTATTCTGGCAGGCCTTGGCACCATCCCCCAGGAACTCCAGGAGGCAGCGACCCTTGACCGGGCAAGTCCCTGGATGCGCTTTCGGAACATCTACCTTCCGTATCTGCGCATGCCCATTCTCCTTGCAGTCCTTTTCCGATCCATCGATACCCTCAAAATGTTCGACGTCCCCTACATCCTCACTGGTGGAGGGCCGGGAGACCTTACCACCACCCTTTCGCTTCTCGGGTACCGGAACCTCTTTTCCTTCTTCAAAGTCGGGGTAGCTTCGGCCATTTCCTGGTTTGTTGTGATTATTGTCAACGTTCTGGTGAACGTTCTCCTCAAAATCCTGAGTCCCCGCAGGAAAATCCCCCGGGAGATGGTGGATACCGGGTTGTGAGGGGTCAGTATGCGTGAAGAAGCAAAGATAGTCATCCGACGAGTGGTCTTTCTGGTTGTGGCTCTGGGCATCACCCTGGCCTTTATGTTCCCCCTGGTCTGGGTTGTCCTTGCTTCCTTGAAGACCCGTCTGGAAATCTTTGTACTCCCACCGAAGTGGATTTTCCTCCCTACCCTTCAGAACTATCGGGATATTCTCCACTCTGACTTCCTGTACCAGCTCAAAAACAGCCTCCTCGTTGCGGCGATTTCCACCGGGGTTTCCCTGGTCTTTGGCAGTCTCACAGCTTATGGTTTCTCCCGGTATCCCATCCGGGGCAGCGACAACATCCTTTTCTGGATTCTGTCACTCAGGATGCTGCCTCCTATAGCGGTGGTCATTCCTTTCTACCTTCTTTTCCGTTCTCTGGGGCTTCTCGATACGACCCTGGCGCTTGTCCTTGTGTACTGCATCTTCAACATTTCCTTTTCCATCTGGGTCCTTAAGGGCTTTTTCGACGAAATTCCCATAGAGCTTGAGGAGGCGGCAAAACTCGATGGGTATTCCCCTGCCCAGGTGTTCTTCAGGGTGAGCCTCCCCCTTGTCCGGCCTGGACTGGCCACCACCGCCATCTTTTGCCTCATCCAGTCGCTCAACGAATTCCTCGTGGCCCTGACCCTGACCACAAGGAAAGCCGTCACGGCCCCGGTGGGACTGGCAAAGCTCCAGACCTTTCTTGGGACTGACTGGGGGCGAATTTCTGCAGCGGCGGTGATTTTCATGGTTCCCGTTGTGGTGTTCACGGTGTTTGTGCGGAATGAGCTCATCAGGGGCATGAGTTTCGGGAGGATGCGGTAGATGGCAACCCTGGTGCTTGAGAAGCTCAACCTCTGGTATGGGAAGCATACCCATGCGGTTCGAGACGTGGACCTCGTGGTGGAAGACGGAGAACTTTGTGTTTTCCTTGGCCCTTCGGGGTGCGGGAAGACCTCAACCCTCAGGATGATCGCGGGATTCGTTCGACCCACCTCAGGGAAGATTTACCTTGATGGGCAGGTCATCAACGACCTCTATCCCGGGGACCGGAACGTGGCCATGATTTTCCAGAGTTACGCCCTGTACCCGCACATGACCGTTCGGGAGCAGCTCGCCTTCCCCCTCCAGGCCAGGCGTCTTTCCCGGCAGGAGATCGCAAAGCGTGTGGAGGAAATTGCCCATTTCCTGCATCTTGAGGATTTCCTCGACCGGTACCCTCAGGAGCTCTCCGCAGGGCAAAGGCAGCGTGTGGCCATCGGCCGGGCGCTCATCCGTAAACCCCGGCTCTTCCTCATGGATGAACCACTGAGCCAGCTCGATGCCCGGCTCCGGGTGGAGATGCGGGCGAATCTCCGCAAGCTCCAGCAGGAGCTCCGGATCACCACCATTTACGTCACCCATGACCAGACCGAAGCCCAGGGTCTTGCGGACAAAATCATGGTGATGCACCAGGGGCGAGTGCAGCAGGTGGGGAAGCCCATCGAGATTTACGAAAATCCGGCGAACCTCTTCGTGGCGGGGTTCATCGGCATGCCGGCCATGAACTTCCTGCGGGGAGTCCTTGTGCGAGGAGAAAGACTTGCGTTTCAGGGGAACGGCGTGCGCCTTTGTTTCTCCAGGGAGCTTGAGGGGAAGCTGGTCGGTTTGCCACAGGAAGAGGTCATCCTTGGGATTCGTCCGGAACACCTCGTTCTTGCCTCGGAGGAGAAAGAGGAGAATACACTCACCGGTGAAGTATACGTGGTCGAGCCCCAGAGCAATGAGTACATTATTGACCTCAGGGTGGGTGAGGAAATCGTTAAAGTTCGGCTTGAGAAGCGCAACCTTCCGGGGTCTCCTCGAGGGGGAGAGAGGATGCGGGTCTTCTTCGAGGACCGCTACCTCTACGTCTTTGACCCGGTGACGGAGAAACGCCTTCTCTGAGGGGGAATGGGATGTCGGAGATTCGTCTGGAGAATGTCCGGGTCCGCTACGGGAAAAACGTGGTGCTCAGGGACGTGAGCTTCACCGTCCCCGAGGGGTCGCTGTGTGTCATTACCGGTCCCTCTGGGTGCGGGAAAACCACAGTGCTCCGGGTCATTGCAGGACTCACGAAACCCGAGCGTGGCATGGTGTACCTTGGGGGGAAACCGGCTCTCCACATCCTTCCCGGAGAGCGGGACGTGGCCATGTGTTTCCAGACCTTTGCCCTGTACCCGCACATGACCGTTCGGGAGAACTGGATGTTCCCTCTCTATGCGGAGAAACTCTCCCCGCAGGAAATGGCGCGACGCATCGAAGAGGTGACCCGGCTCCTTCACATGGAGTTCCTCCTTGACCGCTATCCGGGACAGCTCTCAGGAGGCCAGCAGCAGCGGGTGGCCCTGGGCAGGGCCCTGGTTCGCCGGCCCAAAATCTACCTTCTGGATGAACCCCTAGGGAATCTCGACGCAAAGCTCCGAGTGGAGATGCGAGCAGAAATCCGGAAAATTCAGGAGACCCTGGGCATCACCACGGTTTACGTCACCCACGATCAAACCGAAGCCCAGGCGGTGGCTGATATCATGGTGGTTATGGATTTCGGTGAGGTAAAGCAGGTGGGGACTCCTGAAGAGGTATACGAGAAACCCGAGAACCTCTTCGTCGCTGGGTTCATCGGCACGCCCCGGATGAACTTCTTTTCCCTTGAGGTTCAGGAGGGAAACGGTCAAGTTTTCCTTGTCTCCCAGGCGTTTTCGCTCCCCCTTGATGCGCACCAGGGGGCACTTTTGAGGAGACAGAATATCCCCAGGGTGATTCTGGGGGTTCGGCCAGAGAATGTTCTGTGTACGTTGCAACCTGGAAGTGGTTCGTTCCCTGCGGTACTTGAGGTTGTTGAGCCTCAGAGTAACGAGTATATCCTCACCTTGAGAAGGGAAGACGTGATCTTCAAAGCCCGACTTCGCCGGGATACCCTTGGTTTTACCCCTGAAGTGGGACAAAAGGTTTGGGTACGGTTTGAGGAAGGCTTCTGGCACCTCTTTGATCCCAGGACCGAGAGGCGACTCGAAGGGAGGGGGTGAGATACTCTCAAAACGCTATTCTCCGATTCCTCGAGAAAAAGTTGTGCTAAAAGGAGGCGAGAAAGGTGAAGCGGTGGCTTTTGTGGGTTGTGCTGGTGTTCTTTGTGGGAAGCAGTGTGGCGTTGGCGGAGGAGGTTACCCTGCGAATTCTGAGCCTTCCCTGGCCGCAGACACCGGTTGAGCAACGGCTGGCGAACGAAATTTTCACCCAGAAGACCGGCATCAAAGTCGTTATTGAAAGCCCTCCATATCAGTTTGTGGAGTACAAGATTCGGGAGATTATCGACAGCAGAAGCGACGAATACGACCTTTTCGAGTACGACAGCCAGTGGATTGGAGAGATGGTCCTTGCAGGAGGTCTGGAGCGCCTTGACACTCCGGAGTACCTGTTCTCGCCAGAGAGCACCATCGACTTCGAGAAAGATTTCATCCAGGGGTTTGCCACCTACATCGGGAAGTTCCCCACCCTGGGGGACGATGCCCTGCTTCCTGGAGAGGCCTGGAAGAACTACGCCGATAAACCCCTTTACGGACTTCCCTGGACCTGTGGAGGGCTGATTTTCAGCTACCGCAAGGACCTCTACGCAGAGGCCGGTATCCCCGGTCCCCCCGATACCTGGGATGAGATGCTGGAGTACGCGAAGAAACTCACTGTAGACCTTGACGGTGATGGGAAGATCGACCGTTACGGCATGGCCTGGTACGCCACACGCCTGAGTGACGGCATCACCCAGCAGTGGCTTCCCTTCCACTTCTCCTTTGGCGCGGAACTCTGGGACCCCAAGACCTGGACGGCTCAGGGCATCATCAACTCCGACCGGGCGGTTGAGGCACTCCAGTTCTTTGTGGACTTTAACCTGAAACACAAGGTGGTTGACCCGGCCACGGCCAACTGGTTTGTGGATGAGATTATGAACGCTGCGACCCAGGATAAATGCGCCATGTGGTTCACCTGGGTGAGCTTCGCCAATGTCGCCGATAACCCCGCCCTCTCGAAGACCGCCGGGAAATGGGGCTACACTGTCATGCCCGGGTACCGGGATCCACAGACCGGCCAGATTCGACGGGCCTCCACCTTCGGCTCCCAGGGCATCGGTATTAACGCATTCTCGAAGCACAAAAAGGAGGCCTGGCTCTATCTGCAGTGGCTGAAGTCCTACGAGATTGAGAAGATGCTCGTCGATGATCCGACTGCCGGGTACGCCAGTGCCCGCACGGACCTTCTTGAGTACCAGAAGCAGTTCGAACCGAAGTGGGCCTCTATCCGAACCATCATCGAAGGCATTGCCCGGGATGTCTGGACGTGGCCCGAGTATGCTGAGCTCCTTGACATTCAGCAGCGAGAGCTCAACCTTGCCTACATTGGGAAGAAGACCCCCAAGGAAGCCCTGGACAACATTGCCCTTCTGCAGCAGCAGGTGCTCGACACAAGCCCGAATAATCCCAAAAACCAGTAAGAGAAAGGGGAGGGTGTTTGCCCTCCCCTTTGCTTTTGAGGGAGGGAAGAATATGCCGGACAGGGTTCGGGTCGGCATTATCGGTTCCCGTTTTGAGGCGGAAATCCACGCCATTGCCTTTCAGAAGATTCCCCACGTTGCAGAAGTTGTGGCCGTTGCTTCCCCAACGCCAGGACATGCCGAGGCTTTTGCAAGGCGTTTTGGCATTCCTCGCTTCTACACCGATTACCGGAAAATGCTTGAAGACAAGGACATCGATATGGTCACCATCTGTGCCCCGAACTACCTCCACGCCCAGATGACTGTTGACGCGGCGCAGAGTGGCAAGCACGTGGTGTGCGAGAAACCGCTTTGCATGAACCTTGAGGAAGCTGACCGGATGATCGAGGCCTGCAGGGAGAACAGGGTTTTCCTCTTCTACGCCGAGGAACTCTGTTTCACCCCCAAGTACGTCCGGGCCAAGGAGCTCGTTGACGAGGGGGCTTTAGGGAAGGTGTACCTCGTCAAGCAGAGCGAGAAGCACTTCGGACCACATTCTGACTGGTTCTGGGATGTGGAACGTTCCGGTGGCGGCGTCCTCATGGATATGGGGTGCCATGGGATTGAATTCGCCAGGTTTATCCTGGGAAAGCCAAAGGTGAAAAGTGTCTATGCCCACCTTGGGACCTATGTGCATCGGGAGAAAACTCGGGGTGATGACGAGGCGGTCACCATTGTGGAATTCGAAAACGACGCCTACGCCGTTATCGAGAACAGCTGGGCCAAGCGAGGTGGGATGGACGATCGGGCAGAGATTTACGGCGAGGGCGGTGTGACCTATGCCGTGCTCCACATGGGGATTTCTCTTGTGACCTACAGCGAATACGGGTACGGATATGCAGTGGAGAAAGCCCCGACGACGAAGGGGTGGACCTTCACGGTGTATGAAGAAATCTGGAATTATGGGTTTCCTCAGGAGATGGAACACTTTGCCCGCTGTGTCCTGGGTCTGGAGCAACCAAAAGAGACGGGAGAGGATGGGAAGGCCGTTCTTGAAATTCTCTGTGCTGCCTACGCTTCGGCGGGGGAGGGGAGGAAGATTACTTTCCCCTTTGAGGCACGGGGAGTCCGCAAGCCCATTGACCTCTGGTTGAGGGGCTTATGAATCCCAAGGCGGTCTTTCTTGGTGCTCAGGAGATTGCCCGCCTCCATGAGGCATCGCTGCGAATGCTTTCTGAAGTTGGTGTTCTGATTCCTGACGAAGAGATTATGGCGTTGCTCTGTGCCCATGGTGGGGAAAAGAAAAATGGCCGGGTTCTTTTGCCTGCAGCCCTTGTGGAGAAAAGTATTGCGCAGGCGGGAAAATCCTTCCACCTGTACGGGCGGGATGGGAAAAGGTCAGTTGCCTTTGCCCAGGGGGCAATGGTTTTCTGTTCCTCTCCCGGACAGTTTGCCCTTTTTGATGGTGAAAAGCGGCGGGAACCGAGAAAGGCAGACTTCCTCCAGGCGATCCACCTTGCCCATCACCTTCCCCACATCGATGTGGTTGGAGGACTGTTTCTCCCCGCCGAGTACCCTCCCCAGAGAAGAGAAGTGTACATGGCCCGGGAACTTTTTGCCCGAACCGATAAACCGGTATTCCTCTGGTTTTCCCGAAAGGAGAACTTCGCCTCCGTTTTTGCCATGAGCGCAGTGTGCGCAGGAAGTGAAGAGGCAGCCCGGGATGAACCCCGTCTTTTCGCTTTTCTTGAGCCGATAAGCCCTCTGCGTTTTCCTCAAGAAGGCCTTGCCATTCTCAAAGAGGCGGTGGCTTTAGGGCTTCCGGTCATGATTGGGCCCATGGTCCAGGCAGGGTCCACAGGTCCTGTGACCCTGGCGGGGACCCTGGCCCAGGAGAATGCCGAAATCCTTGCCGGTGTTGTGATTGCTGAACTCCTTCGCCCCGGGACTCCTATCTGCTATGGGGGTATTCCCCATGTCATCGACCCAAGGACCGGGATGATTTCCTTTGGTTCTCCAGAGCAGGGGCTCTTGAGTCTGGCCATGGCCGAGCTTGGGGCATCATATGGGTTCCCGGTGTACGTCAATGTGGGGCTTACGGACAGTTGCGCTTTCGATCCGCAGAATGGATGGGAGAAGGGTGTAACACTCATCCTTGGGATGCTTGCCGGAGCCACAACTTTTGGGCATATGGGTATTGTGGGCAGTGACCAGGGAGGAAGTCTCTGGCAGCTTGTCCTTGACAACGAGCTCATCGGCTTTTGTAAGCGCGTGGTGCGAGGGTTCTCCATCGATGAGGAGACCCTTGCCTTTTCTGCCATACGTGAAGGTGTACAAGAAGGTTCTTTCCTGCCGCTTCCACACACGGTACGGTGGTTGCGAGAGGAACTCTGGGTTCCTCCCTTGAGCTTTCGGGGGACTTTCCGTGCAGGGGAGGGAATTCTTGAGCGCATCTGGACTTTTCTGGAAGAGGTATTTTGCCTGCCTCTTCCGCTTCTTGAGGAAGAGAAGCTCCGGCAGCTTGATAGCTTTTTGCCTTGGGAGGGTGAGCCATGCCAGGGGTGCTCTGGGGTGAAATGACGGCCTGGGAGGTTGAGAAGCAGAGGGAGGTTTCGGGGAGAGTCATTGTCCCCTGTGGTTCCACTGAACAGCACGGGAAACATCTCCCCACTGCAACGGACACTTTCTGTGTCCTTGAGGTGGCAAAGCTTGTGGCTGAGCACTGCGATGCGGTGGTGGCTCCACCGCTCTTTTTCGGTCTTTCGTACCCTCACCGGGGATTTCCCGGAACCATTGAGCTTTCTCTTGAAACCTATCTCCGGGTGATCCAGGACATCGCTCTATCCCTTGCCCGGGGAGGGTGGAAGAAGATTGTCTTCCTCAACGGTCACTACGATAACCTCTACGCCATCGCCTATGCCCTGGCGGAAGTCGCGCCTTCCTTCCCCCCAGGAACCATCGCCTATACCCTTTCCTACTGGGAAGGACTCTCAGGCGAGGCTTCCTCGGTATTTACCGAAGGAGGACGGGGGCTCCATGCCGGTCTTGGAGAAACAGCGCTTTGTCTTGCCATACGTGGGGAACTGGTAAGAAGGGATGGTATGGAAGAGGAATTCCTCGCTCGCTCTCCCCTGCCATCTCCGGTGCACGTGGCGTATTTTCTGACCCATCCCGGGTCGCTTTTTAAGGTGACGGTAAGCGGTGTGTGGGGGGATCCCCTTCCCGCCACCGAGGAAATTGGGAAAAATCTCCTGAAAGAGCTTGTCGAGTCCTGTACAAGGCTTATAATAGAAATAGAGGAAGTCTTTGCTGCTTTGCCCAAACGGCACTAAGGAGGGGGGCCTGGGGAGTCTTGAACCCTTGACTTGGCTGACTCCCCGGGTGCACCCAAGCTGCAGAAGATGATACTGCGCATCCTGGCAAAAATCAAGCGTTCTTTGAAGAGATATTCCGGTTTTCCCCGCTGGGTTCCCTGGGAACTCCTCTGTTCTTCTCAGAGTATCCTCTTAGGGGATTTCCTGCCGAAGGGAGGTCGATGGAGGACTCATGATTCAAACTGTTCATCTCACCAAGGAGTTCAACGGATTCAAAGCGGTGGATGACCTGAATCTGCGGGTGGAGAAGGGGGATATCTACGGATTCCTGGGACCAAACGGTGCGGGAAAAACCACAACTATTATGATGATTCTCGGCCTCATTCCTCCCACAAGTGGCAAGGTCTTCCTCCTCGGGGAGGAGCTCAGGCCCAACAATGTGGAGGTGAAGCGGCGCATTGGTGTGGTTTCGGAGAACCAGTACTTCTACAAGGAGATGACGGCCGAGGAGTACCTTACTTTCTTCGGGGAACTGTATGAAGTTCCGAATGTGCGCAGGCGTATCGATGAGCTTCTTGAGGCAGTGGGCCTGCGTAACGACCGGAATAAGAAGCTCGGAGCGTACTCCAAGGGAATGCAGCAGAAACTCGCCTTTGCCCGGGCCCTGCTCCACGATCCAGAGCTCCTCATCCTTGATGAGCCAGTTGCCAACCTCGATCCCACAAGCATCAAGCAGATTCGGGACCTCATCGAAGAGGAGAACCGGCGAGGACGAACGGTTTTCGTGTCCTCTCACCTCCTTTCTGAGGTGGAGAGACTCTGCAAAAAGGTAGCCATCATCAACCGGGGAAAGCTCTTAGCTGAGGACACCATGGACAACATCAAGCGTCGCCTTACCGATACCATCCATATGGAAATCGAGCTTTCAGCAAATGCCGAGAGCCTTGCATCTTCTCTTTCCGAGCTCCCCTTCGTCAAGGGATTCACCGTTGAGGGGAACCGGCTTGAGGTACACCTCAGAACCGAGAGGGATTACCGCCTGGACCTTTCCCGCTTCCTCTACGAAAAGGGTTTCCTCGTCCTCACTATGAAGACCAAGGAGATGAGTCTTGAGGAAGCCTTCATCACCATCACCCAGCAGAACATCTCCTTACTCGCCCAGGGGGAGGGAAACGCATGAGGCGCCTGCGGACTGGAGGCATTATTGCCTTGGGCCTTGGTGTGCTCGTAGCCGTACTCTTTGTGGTGGCCTATTTTACCACCCAGGTCAACTATGGTATTCTCAAGGGAACGGTGGTGGACCTGTACTCTCAAGATGTGGTGCGCAAGCTCACCATCACCATCGATGGGAGGTCAGACATCCTCTTCCGGAGTAAAGAATACCAGCTCACGAGGATTCCTCCTGGGAAACACGTTCTTAAGGCTGAGGCGCCGTACTACTATCCTTTCTCTCAGGAGCTTGAGATCAGGCGCGGGGTGAACGTTTTCAACTTCACCATGGAGGGGAAGGAGATCCCGGACCTTGCAGGGATCATCTGCTTTGCCGATCCGACGGACAGGGGTATTGAGATTGAAATCCGCTTTAAGGATTCGAAGGGCATCGGAATCTCCGATTTTCCGGGGATGCCGCTCCAGTTTGAGGGCAAGCTCTACGTCCGGGAAGGAGACGAGGAGAATTACTCCAGGGGACGGCTCATCTACGAGGGACCAATAGAGCTTTTCTGGGACCCCAAGGCGTACCTTGCCCGGAACAAGGGCCTCATTCCCTGGGAGAAAATCCAGGTTGACCGGGAAAAGGAAAAGTACGGGCTCCTTGAAGTTCTCCTGCGCACGCCCCAGGGGGATTTCACAGAGTTTATTGAGGACGTGGAACTCCAGAAGAGGGAGGAGTGACCATGCGTACCTTCAGAGTTATGAAAACGCTCTTTAGGCGGGATTTTCTGTACTCCCTCTATAGCCTTGGCTACTACGTGGCTATCTTTGTTTCCTTTTTCGTTTCATCCTTCATCCTCAAGAATTTCCTCGATAGCATCGGTGAGGAAGACATCCTCGTCTCCGCATACCCCCTCAACTACCCTCTCTACATCACTCTGGTCATCATCTCGCTCTACCTTGTAATTCTCTCCGGGGTTTCCATCTCCCGGGAACGGGAGCAGGGAACCTTGGAGGTCCTCTTCTACGGCCCTGTGACGCCGGGAAGTTTCCTCTGGGGGAAGTACCTGAAAGACCTGTGCCTTGGCATGGTGGCCCTGGGCTTTACGGCCCTGTACTTCTACCTCGTCAGCGTTCTCACGAATATCGGTTTCACCATGGGTCTTGTGAAGGCGCTCATCATGAGCATCTTCCTCATCTCCTGTGTGGTGAGTTTTGGCCTTTTCGTTTCGTCACTCACCGGGCGGATTCGAAGCTCCGTTCTGGCCCTGGTGGCGATTCTTGGAGCTTTTCTGGCCATCCAGTTTGCCTACAACGCTCTCCTCGGCTTTGAGAAGGAATCGCTCTCGGTTCCCATGCTCTACGTCCGCCAGGCTATGTCCTATGTCTTCCGGGGTATCAGCTGGATTTCCCCCTTTGCGTATCTCAGTCGGGGACTCGACAGCGTGGTGCTTGAGAATCCCCTCCTGTATCTGGCCAATATCGGGTATGCCCTCTTGTATTCCTTCATTTTCATGTTCCTTTCGGTGTACGTGATGAGCAAGAAAGGGGTGAAGGCATGAAGTCCCGGCTGGTCTTTCTGCTCCTTCTTGGCGTGTTCCTTTCCTCTGGATGGACGGCGCTGGCCCAGCCACCGGTGCGGGAGCAGCTTGTGTATTCGCTGACGTCCTTCAACGGCTCTACCTACAGCAAGAGCTTTGCTCCCCAGAGCGAGGATACCATCTATCTCATTGCCAACACGAATAACATCGTCAATCCTCGCAAGACCATCGTTTACTACTGGCCGATTACTCGCCGGTACATGGCCGGTTTCAGCACGCTGAATGAAGCTGTTCCTGGGAAACTCGAGATTCTCCAGGGTGGGAAGGTCATCGCCACCCTTGAGGAACAGAAATACGTCCTGTATTACCCCGAGGGCTACTTTTCGGAGAAGACCATCATGTACCTCAATGAGGAAGCCGATGCAGCCCACGAAAGGTATAAAAAAGCCATGGACGAGTTCAACGCCAAACTCAAGGAGTACTACGAGGCCATGCGGAAGTACCGGGAGGATTTAAACAAATTCTTCGAGGAAGTCCGTCGGCGGAGGGAAGCCGGAGAAACGGGACCCCTGGATATTCCCATTCCGAAGGAACCTTCTCCTCCGGAGTTTGTGAACTTCTACGTTTCTGAACCGGCCACAGGCTTTGTGGTCAACCTCCCTCCCGGGCACTACGAAATCCGGGTGCGGCTTGAGGATGGGACCATTCTTGAGGGGAGCGAAAAGAAGCTCGTGGTCTTCACCTCCCGAAGAAAGGGGGGCATTGGCTACGAGATTATCCCTGGAAACCGCTGGACGAAGCGCGAGAACTGTGACGATCCTTCCTGGATTATCCATGCCGTGGGCAAAAACGAGCTCTACTTCAACCCCTTCACTCAGGAGGAGTACAACGAGCTCTACCACAACAAACTCCAGGACCCCCAGAACATCGGTCGGATAGAGCGCTGGAAATGGGTGCACGTAGACCCGGTGAAGGATGCCACGCTCCTCTTTGGTCGGGGGAAAGAGGTGCTGAAGACGGTCACCCGGGCTCCCTATTTTGTGAAGCAGATTCCCGGTCCTGAGCTCGGGTACGAGATCGTGGATTACGACGAGGATCTGAAAAAGCGTGGGTACAAGCCGACTTTCGAGAGTTACAAGGTTATCCTTGGTCCTGAGCTTCCCAAGGTCGATTACACCATCCAGACTGTGGCTTCTGAGAACCAAATGCCCCTTCCCAAAAGCGAACGCACCATCCGGCTTTTACGAAAAGCCTATAGCATGTATCTCTATCCCCTGGCTTTCCTTCCTCTTGCAGTGGGGGCGGGCATCGTCATCGCCCGGCGGGCCCGGATTGAAACCTGAGCGTGTTCCGGGAAGTCCTCTTTGTCGACCGCCTGAACCGCTTTGTGGTTCTCTGTGAAGAAGGTGGGCGGAGATTCCCCGCCCACCTTCCCAATCCCGGGAGGCTCTGGGAGATTCTCCTGCCTGGACGGGTGCTTCTTCTTGAAGACCGCGGGAAAGGGGACATGCCCCGGGTATGGGGCGCCCTCCTTGGAGAAGAGGTGGTATGCCTTCATACGACCTCGGCGGCTTCTGTAGCGAGAAAACTCCTTGAAGAGGGGTGCCTTGAGGATTTAGCAGGTTTCAGAGTGGTGGGAACAGAAATCCCCCTTGGGAACTCTCGCCTGGATTTCCTCCTCAAGCGGGGCAGGGAAAAGATATTTCTTGAGGTCAAATCCTGTACCCTCTTTTTCGACGGCCTGGCCATGTTTCCTGATGCTGTAACGGTACGAGGACGAAAACACGTGGAGCTTCTGGCGGACCTCGGAGGTGCTGTGCTTTTTGTGGTGCATGTTCCCTCGCCTTTTGCCTTTCTCCCCGATTTCCATACCGATCCCGAGTTCGCTTCGACCCTTTACGTCGCCCGGGAAAGGGTCCTCATTCGCGCGGTGGCGGTGCGCTGGGATATGAGGGGGCATTTCCAGTACTCCCACATCCTCAATCTCCCCTGGGAGGTCTACGAGAGGGAAGCGAGGGATCAGGGGAGTTACCTGCTTTCGGGGTATCTCCCTGAAACGCGCCGGATTGCCGTCGGAAGACTGGGAGAGCTGGATTTCCCCCAGGGTTTCTACGTTTACGTCGGTTCGGCCATGCGGGGCCTTTCGGGGAGAATCCGGCGACATCTCAGGAAGCGGAAACGAAACCACTGGCATATCGATGCGCTTCTCCCTTTCCTTGGGGACATTCGTGTATTTCCCGTCCGGAGTTCGGAACGCCTGGAATGTGCCATTGCCCGGGAACTCGAAAAGGCAGCCCGGCCCGTTCCGCACTTTGGGGCTTCAGACTGTTCCTGCGAAAGCCACCTCTTCTTCCTGCCCCAGCCACCGCTCAAAAGCGCTTCCTTTGTTGAAGTGCTCTTGCGCTTCCGCATGGGACGGATTGCCAGAATGCTGCAAGAGAGAAAGTAGGCTCCACGGCCATTGACTGGGAAAAGAGGAAGCTTTATAATCTAAAGCGGTCAAAATCCTATTCTCAGGGGGTGAGAAGGGGAAAAGGAGAGAGCTCTTCTCAAGGAAGTTTGCAGGGGATTTTCTGTTCTTTCGCGGAATTTCTGTGAAATTTCTCTTCAGGGGGGATGTGCTCGATGGAATGGCGCAGGTTAAGTGTTGTGCTGTTGTCCGTGGTCTTTGTGTTGGGGTTTGTTTTTGGAGCGCTTGCTCAGGAAGGTGCATCAGAGCTTGAAATCCAGACTGCCAATGCAGCCTTTGAAGCCGCAGACAAAGGGAATCCCGATCCGGCCTGGAAAGGGCAGAAACTCACCATCGCTGTGTACTCTGCAGGTCCCCGTGGTGCCATCTCCGGTCCTCTGTACTTCTGGCGTCCCTACTTTGAGAAGCTCACCGGTGCTACCTACGACATCGTAGAAATTCCCTTCGGAGAACTCCGGGAAAAGATTTTCACCGACCTCATGACCGGTACCGGCACCTACGACATCATCGTCGGTCCGAGCTGGTTCTACGGCGACTACATCATGAACGACTGGATTGTCCCCGCTCAGGAATTCTTCAACGACCCTCGCATGCCCAAATGGGAGCCTGAATCCATCGCCCTCCCGGTCCGGGAACTCTACATGTGGGGTGACAAACTCGTCGGGTTCAACAACGACCACGATGGCCAGGTGATCTACTACCGCCGGGACATCCTGAGCGATCCGAAGTGGCAGGAGGAGTTCAAGAAAGAGAAAGGCAAGGATATGCCCACCCCACCATGGACCTGGGAAGAGGTCTACGAAATCTGCGACTTCTTCAACGGCAAGGACTGGAACGGTGACGGTGAGCCGGACTACGGTATCAGCATGCATCTTAAAGTCGGTGGGCAGGGCTTCTTCCACTTCATGGCGCTTTCCGCACCATACGTTGTTTCTCCGGCCCCGGGAGATGATCCCGCCAAGGTGACCCGCTACCACAACGTGTACTGGTTTGACCCTGAAACCATGGAGCCCCTCGTGAATACCCCTGGGTTTGTTGAGGCGCTGAACATGCTCATCAAGCTCTCCAAGACCGGACCTTCCGCGATGTTCGGCTGGAGCCTTGGTGAGGCGTGGGATGCGTTCCTGCGGGGCAAGGCCGTCATGTGCTGGTCCTGGGGCGACGTGGGCTCGCTGGCACAGCTTCCTGACCGTTCTGTCATCCAGGGTAAGCTCGGTGTAGCGCCTATTCCTGGAAGCGACAAGTACTATGACCTCGAGACGCAACAGTGGGTGAACAAGAAGAACTTCGTGGCCAACACTGTGGGCGCTTCCTGGCACGGCGTGATTTCGAAGTACTGCAAGAACAAGGAGCTCGCCGCTTACTTCCTCTCCTGGCAGGCCACACCGCAGATCAACCACTGGAACGTCGTCTGGGGCTGGACCGGTGTTGACCCCGGAACAAGCTACGACTTCCTGCAGCCGAGTGGGAAAGCAACAATCGAGGAATACGTGGCAACCGGGTACGACGCCGAAGATGCTCGTCAGTTCGTCACCGCTTATGAGGAAATGTGGACCAAGTACCCGCTGCGGCAGACCTACCTCCGTATTCCTGGAACTCCAGAGATGTGGGAAGTCTACGACATCCATCTCTCCGAGGCTGTGACTGGCCAGGTCTCCCCAGAGGAAGCTCTGAACCGCATTGCCGAGGAGTGGAAGGCCATTGTTGAACGCTACGGCAAAGACACCCTGAAGAAGATCTACCAGGAAGCCATTGGATACAAGCCCGAGTGATGAGCAAAGCAAAAGAAGGGGAAGGGACGAGGGCGTCCCTTCCCCTTCTTTTGTGTTCTGGGAAGGGAGAGTGGAAGATGCGGCGGAGATTGCGAGAAAAAGGGAATGCTTTTGTCATCCCTGCAATTTTCTGGGTGCTCACTTTTACGATTTTTCCCCTGGTGTACTCCTTCCGGGTGAGCCTCTCCAAGGTGCTCTACGGGAAGCTTGTGGGATTCGCTGGGGCGAGTAACTACCTCCGGATGTTTGGGGATTACCGTTTCTGGGGGACGCTTCGCTTCACGTTGGTTCTTGTCCTTATTAGCGTCTGTGCCACAACGGCGATAGGACTTGGTCTTGCCATTGTGTTCAACCGGAAGATGAAAGGGCTTCGGGCTTTCCGTTCTATCCTCACCATGCCGCTTTTCACCGCTCCGGTTGCCCTGGGGTATCTTGGCGTCATGATGTTTTATGAAGAAAACGGGCCCATCAACGTCCTTTTAAAGTACCTTGGCATGGGGAAGGTCCCCTGGCTCTCTCATCCCCTCTGGGCGACCCTGGCGATATGCCTTGTGGATATCTGGCAGTGGACCCCTTTTGCCTTTATTATCCTCCTTGCGGGGCTTCAGTCGATTTCTGACGAAATTTACGAAGCTGCGGTGATCGATACCTCTTCAGGCTGGGCCGTCTTCCGGTACATTACCTTGCCCCTGCTTTCTCCGGTTCTTGGCACGGTCATCATGCTCCGTATGGTTGACGCCTTCAAAGCCTTTGACATCCCCTTCAGCCTCACAAGTGGTGGACCGGGAACGGCCACCCGAACACTCACCTTCTACATCTATACGCAAGGGTTGCGGAACTTCGACCTGGGGTACGCCAGCGCCATGGCCTATTTCCTCCTGGCCATCACCATGGTCATCGGGCTTTTATTCTTCAGGAGATACCGGGAACTCTACGAGTAGGGGAGAGCAACGATGCGCAGAAGACGGAAAGGGTCTGTCGTTACGGAAATCCTGACCTGGGTGGTTGTGGTCATTGCCGTTCTGTGGGTGCTTTTCCCTTTCTACTGGACGGTCATTACCTCTTTCAAGAAGCCGGCTGATGTCTTTCGTTTAAGCAGCATTCCCTGGCTCCAGTTCACACCCACCCTCGGCAACTGGCAGACGGAGTTCACCCAAAGAGGTCCGGAAATCTTACGAGGCATTACCAACAGTATCATCATTGCCGTTTTTGCCTCTCTTCTTGCCGTAGCACTTGGGACTCTTGCGGGGTACGGGCTTGCCCGGTACAGGTATGTGAAGTGGCGCAACCAGAGCATGGCCTTCTGGTTCCTTTCGCAGCGTTTTCTCCCCCCTGCAGCAACGGTTATTCCCTTTTTCCTCCTCATGAAATCCCTTGGGCTCCTCGATACGCGTGTGGCACTGATCCTTGTCAACACCACCTTTGCCATGCCTTTTGCGGTCCTCATCATGAAGGACATGTTCCGGGAACTTCCGGTGGAACTCGAGGAAGCCGCTCTTGTCGACGGATGCTCTCGATTTGAAGCCTTCCTGAGGATTGCGCTTCCCCTTGCCGCTCCGGCGCTTGTGGCGACAGTCATCATCTGTTTTTCCTTTGCCTGGAACGAGTTTCTTTTTGCCCTCGTTTTGACGTACAAGCACGCGACCCCGATGACCATCATCATTGCCGGAACGGAGCACACGCAGGGAGTACAGTTCTGGTACGTCTCAACGAGGCTTCTTCTGGCTATCCTTCCACCAACCCTTCTTGCTCTCACCGTCCAGCGTTACATCGTCCGTGGTCTCACCATGGGCGCGGTGAAGGGATGATGTCAAGGGCCGCTTCGGCGGCCCGGCTGAATCACTTTCACCGTGACGTGGGGGATTCTTCAAGGAGCTCCCCGATGGAAATGCTGCAACTGTGCTCTGTTTTCACCCACCGTTTCTAGTTCCAGAAAAGGAAAAGCCCAGAAAGACGATGGGTCTCTAGCTCAGACCGTAGACCGTGTACAGGGCAAAGTAGGGAAGGTACCGGAGGGTGAAACGACCCTCCTTCAAGGAGGGCCCAAGCACCACCTGGTAGGCGCTCTGGATGAGGGCTACCGGAATCCGGAGGTAGAGGTGCAGGATGAAGGGTATATTCCCGTGGGTTCCCCGCTCGATGGTCTCAAGAGCCACGAGGACCGTGGTAGACAATGAGTACGACCTGAACGCTGAACTCAAGGTCTTCAGTGAGGCTTTTCAGGTTCTACCCAAACGGGTAATACAGGACGTCCGTATATCGGTCCCGTACCTCCCAAAGTGGCCGACAGTCCCCAGTTTGCCCGGGCAAGCTGCCAGAACCGGTTAGCATACCAGTACGCCAGGGCGTACATCCTGGTGAGCCAGGAATGGTCCGGATTTTTAGTCTCCAGATACCCCTGGATGACCTCTGCATCTTCATGGGCTTCGAGGTAGTCGTTCATCCTGGCCAGGAACTCGGGGTGCACGAGGTTATCAGCGTCAAAGAGGGCTATGGCGTCGTAAAAGGCAAGGGGAGATCTGGGTGAGAGCCCAGCCGACGTTGTACGTCTTTCCAGGATGCTGTGGGTCATTCCGCTCAAGAACGAAAGCCCCCTGACGCAGAGCGATGTCTTTCGTTCTATCGGTGCAGGCATCACAGGCCACGTAGGTGTCGAAGAGTTCTTTTGGGTACTCTTGTGCTCTCAGGCTCTCAAGGAGTGGCCTCGAGACTTTTTCCTCGTTATGGGCAGGGATGAGAATGGCGAACCTCCGGAGTTTCTGGGCTTTCGGGAGGGGGTGGGGAGATTGAAATCCCCGAAGGGCGATGCAGGTCTAATGGGCCCAGAAACAGTAGAGGGGGGAAAGCTCTAAAGAACGGAGTACGCCTCAAAAAGGAAATCAAGGAGTGTCGGTTTTTTTCAGGAGCGTGATGATGTAATCGCGCTCGGGGTGGAACACCACCTCTTCAAAGAGGCGGGTAAACCTGCCCCGCTCAAGGAAGAGGTCGTGGATGAGTTTCCCTGAAGGATAGAAGTGGACAAGAAGAAGATACCCGCCATCGCGCAGGCGCCGGAAGAATTTCTCTTCAAGAGCAAGGAGAACATTCCTTCCTCCGAGGTAGTAGAGGACTTCAGAGGCAAGGATAAGGTCGAAGACGCCCTCCAGCTCATCCCGAACAATGTCAAGCTTCTCAAGTCGTACTCGATCGCCGTACACCTCAAGCCTCGCTCTGGCTCGCTCAAGAGCTGTCTGGGAGATGTCGATGCCAAAGACCTTCTTTCCTCTTTGCAGGAGGAGTTCGGTGAAGACCCCTTCGCTTGTGCCGACTTCAAGGATGGTATGAACATCCTGGGGGATGACCTCAAGGGTCTTCCGGTACTTTTCCTGCTCATAGGCGCTTTTGGTGTAATTCCAGGGGTCGCGTTTTCTACGGTACAGTCCTTCGAAATGGGCCTCGTTGAAGAACCAAGGGAGGAAGGGAAGTAATGCCCTCCAGAGGAGGTTAGCAAGGTATGAGACCATGCGCCGCTTCAGAATGGAGAGACGCATCTTCAGGGACATCCTCTGAGGTTTCAGAGTGTTACTCATCCCAGAACTACAGTATAATACTTTCAGTTTTCCTTCAAGGGGGTGATGGCGTTGCGATACAGGAAACTTGGCTGGACAGACCTTGAGCTTTCTGTCATCGGCTTTGGTTCCTGGGCTCTTGGTGGTGGGGGATGGCGGTACAGCTGGGGTCCTCAGGATGATAAGGAATCCATCGAGGCGATTCACAAAGCAGTGGACCTTGGGGTGAACTGGATTGACACTGCAGCGGTGTATGGTCTTGGGCACTCGGAGGAGGTTGTGGGACAGGCGATTCGGGGACTGGCAAAACGCCCCATCATTGCCACAAAGTGCGGACTTGTCTGGGACGAGAGGGGGAACATTACCAATTGCCTGAAACGCGAAAGCATTCGCCGGGAGGTTGAGGCAAGCCTTCGCCGCCTGGGAGTAGACGTTATTGACCTTTACCAGATTCACTGGCCCATACCCGATGAGGACATCGAGGAAGCCTGGGAGGAGATGAGCCGTCTGGTAAAAGAGGGCAAGGTCCGCTACATTGGGGTGTCCAACTTCAGTGTGGTCCAGATGGAGCGAATCGCTTCCATTCATCCCATTGCTTCTCTCCAGCCTCCTTACAGTATGCTCCGTCGGGATATCGAGCGGGACATTCTCCCGTACTGCGCAGAAAAGAACATCGGGGTTATCGTGTACAGCCCCATGCAGAAGGGACTGCTCACCGGAAAGGTGACGAAAGAGTGGGTGGCGAGCCTTCCCTCCGATGACCACCGCCGCAACGACCCCATGTTCCAGGAGCCGGAACTCACCCTCAACATTGAGCTTGCCGAGAAGCTGCGAGACATCGGGGCAAAGTACGGCAAGACCCCTGCTCAGGTTGCCGTGGCCTGGGTCCTGCGCCGAAAAGAGGTGACCTCGGCCATTGTGGGAATTCGTCGGCCATCGCAAATTGAGGAAATCGCCCCTGCCGGAGACTGGGACCTCCCTGAAGAAGAGGTGGTAAGGATAGAGGAATTCCTCAAAGAGCGGGAGGAGAAACTCAGGAACCTGCAACGGTAGTCCCAGGGATGGGGTCGACCCCATCCCTGGACAAGCGCAGAACATCCGGTTCAGCTGGCTTTCTCCTCCACCAGGTATTCCAGGAACTCCCGGTAGGGGAGGAGAGCCAGACCAACACAGTGGTCGGCAGCACCGTAGTACAGGCGGATTTCGTTCTTCTCCTCGTCGATGATGATGCCCGTGGGGAAAACCACTCCGGGAACGTCTCCCAAAAGCTCATACGGTTCCTGAGGGCTCATAATCCACTCCTCGGTTCGGCAAAGGACCCTCCGGGGATCCTCGAGGTCGAGGAGGGCGGCCCCAACCCGGTACAGGCTCCCTGAGGCAGTATGGCGTACCCCGTGGTAGAAGATGAGCCAGCCGTAGGGTGTGGCTACTGGCGGAGTACCGAGGCCCACCCGGTGCTGGTCCCACCACCCGGGACGGACTGGAAGGAGAATCTGGTGGTCTCCCCAGTGCCGGAGGTCTGGCGAAAAGGAAATCCAGATGTGGGCTTCTCCCCGGATGATAGGGCGGTGAATCAGGGCATATCGTTTCCCGCCATCTGCTCTGAAGCGGCGCGGAAAAAGGGCGGCATCCTTGTCCTCGGGAGGCAAAAGAGGACCGTATTTCACAAACTCTTTGAAATCCTCTGTCAGCGCTAAGGAAACGAGGGGGCCACCCTTGCTGAAGGATACATAGGTTATGGCATAGCACTTCTCCTCTTCAAGCCACACGATCCGGGGGTCTTCCAGGCCCCACTGTTCTTCGGCGAACTGCTCTTCGGCCGCAAGGGAAGGGAAGGAATTGATCTCCCATTGCTCTTTGCCGTCTTCACTTGCGGCCACCGTAAGGTGAGAGAATCCCCGGCAGTCCTCCACCCGGACAAGGAGAAGCGTCTTCCCCTGGAATTGCACAGCTCCCGGGTTGAGAACAGCGTTAACCCGGTAGGGCCATTTTTCGGGAGAGAGGATAGGATTACGCTCATAGCGCTTGACAAGTTGCCTTGGTCCAGAGTAGTAGGTCGGCCTCATAATTATCCTCCTCCGCGTCAATTTTCCTGCCACTTGACTTCCTGCACTTCACAGAAAAACCTTTGCCGGTCTTCGGCGAGGTCGATCACCAGGGGAATCAGGCTTTGCTTTTCCACAAGAAATCGCGCAGTTACTTCTCCTGCGACTTTCATCACAATCCAGATAGCCTCCCGGCCAAAGCGCTGTTCCGATGAGGGAATCGAGATTTCCATTTCCCGACCTTCGGCATCTCTGGTATGCCAGAGGAGTCCCACTTCAGGTTTTCCCTGGATTACACCAGCAAGGGGGAGGTACACGCCCTGAGCGGCCATAATTTGACCAAGAAGAACACCCAGGGAGGGATGCATGAGGAGAGTTGAGAACAGGGCTTCTTCTCTGGTTTTCCCCTGAGTGGTGGAGGTCATAGAGAACTCTTCACCGTCGAACTTGTAGTGGACGCTGATTTTCCAGTCTTCTCCTGAGGGAGTAAAGGATACAGTGAGCGTCCCCTGCTGTGTGTTCTGCTCTTGCTGGACTTCCACGTGATAGGTAAGCTTAGTCACGCCTTCCAGGGAAACGCAGGAGACCTCAAGCACCACCGCTAACACCATAGCCGCCACAAGAACCCAGAATCCATTCCGCACTGATACCCCTCCTTTTGGGGTATTGTATCACGCCAGGGCGCTCTCAAGAAGGAGGATGCTTAAAACCACAAAGAGGCAGGCCAGGGCAATCTTCGAGAAGAGGATATTCTTTCTCCCAAATTCCACCAGGGCCTTCGACTGGCTACCGAAGAAAACGCTGAGGAATACGGCCAGGAGGGGGATGATGAAGAAGGCGTTGTAGAAGACGAGGTATCCGATGGCTTTCAGGCGGTAGTCTGCTATTTCCCTGGCGATGTACATGATGGTGGGGAGGTACACCTGGCCGGTACAACCGGCTTCAAGGATTGACACGGCAAAACCACTCACGATGGCGGCGGCAAAAAGCCTTCGTTTGGAGAAACTCTCTTTAAGGTACTGGTTGATTTTCACCCGCAATCCCTTGGGAAGGCCAAGCGTCATTCCGGTTTCTTTCCGATCCTTTTTGTAGGTGATGGCGTCCCGGATGCTGAAAACCGCAAAGACAAGGAGCACCCCGGCCATTGCGCCGTACACGATTCGAGAAACAATGCGATATGCTGCCAGGGTCTGCCACACCTGGAAGATGCCAAGCCCAAGGAGGAGATAGGTGATGAACACGGCCAGAGTATAAGTGACGCCGATTTCGACCACCCGCTGGCGGGAATGGCCAAGGACAAAGAGAAGATTTACCATGAAGACAATGGTTGCAAAAGCACAGGGGTTTAATCCGTCAAGGAATCCGGCTCCGGCCACAACCCAGGGGGTGAACCCCCGGAAGCGCGAAAAGATGAGCTCCTCGGCCCTCTCCGGGGGCCGAGGAGGGGGCAAGGTTCTTGGGCTTTTCAGAGTCTTTTCGATGAGCTCTTCGAGGAGGGTGGTGATTCGTTCCGGGTCTTCCGTTGCTACATATCCAGCGTCGGAGAAGATTTCGACCGAGGTTTTCTCCTCCACCTTCCAGTGTTCTTCAAGGAGGACGAGTTTTTCGTAGTTTTTCGAGAGGGTGTAATCGAGGTAGACCACCTTGATGCGGTCGGCGTATTTCTCAAAAACTGGTGGGGTGACCTTTTCCTTGAGCTCTCGACACGCTGGACACCGGGAGGAATAGAAGAAGAGCAGCACCGGTTTTTCCTCAACGGTTATTCGCTCTCTGAAGTTTCTGGGAAGCCCGTCGCGCTCGAAAAAACGTATCCGGTCTCTGAAAGGAGCAAATTGCTCCTCAAGGAGCACCCGGTTTCCTCTGGTTCCAAAGATAACGACAAGGTCCGGGTTTTTCTCCTGGAGTTCCTGGAGGAAACGGTCGAAGGAAGCAGCTGGGGTGTCCTGGAGGAAGTTGAAGAACACCGCGGTGTGGTAATTCTCGGTGAACGAGAAGGAATGCACAAAGTGCCCCAGAGCATCAGAAACAACGACAGGGTATCCTTTCCGGGAGAGTTCGTTGAGGACTTCTGAAGATCGGTTGAGGTCTTCTTTTGAGGGGAGGATGACCACCTTTTCCGGGGGAGGGAGGAGGTCCACCCAGGCTTCTGGGGAAAATCCGTGGCCTCCCAGGTCTCCTAAAAGGAGGAATTCTTCCTGCGGTGGAGCGGGTTCCTCCTGGTTTCCCCAGAGGAGAACGTCGTATCCCGATGCCAGGGAGGAGAAAAACACAAGCCACAGGACCACAAGCAGTAGCAATTTCTTCACCATCAGGCCTCCTTTCTCCAGGTTCAGTTCCCAGTGTACCATACCCCTTTTTGTATTACGAGCAGAGCACCCAGCGGGTTTTCCATGGTATAATCCTTTCTGTCATGTCATCCGTAACACCGGTTGAGCTCAACAGAGAGTTCGTCCAGGCTCTGGAGCTCCTTGAGCGGACAAGCCAGTCTGTCTTCATCACCGGCCGGGCAGGGACGGGGAAGTCCACACTTCTTTGGTATTTTCGGGACCACACGAAGAAGAACATCGCTGTTCTCGCTCCCACAGGAGTCGCCGCCTTGAACGTTCGGGGGCAGACCATCCACGCTTTCTTCCGCTTCCGGCCCGATGTGACGCCCGAGACCGCTCCGCGCGTCAAACCCGAAGACCCGGGTCTTTACAAGAAGCTCGACACCATCGTCATTGACGAAATTTCCATGGTACGGGCAGACCTTCTGGACTGTATCGATGCCTTTCTCCGTGTTTACGGACCTTCTCCCTCGGCACCCTTCGGGGGTGTGCAGATGGTCTTTATTGGAGACCTCTATCAACTTCCGCCGGTGGTGAAGCGAGCCGAGCAGGCGCTGTTTACCGAGTACTACGAGAGTCCCTATTTCTTCAGCGCCTTTGCTTTCCGGGAGATCCGCCCGACGCTTCTTGTCCTTGAGAAGGTCTATCGCCAGAGCGACCCGAGGTTCGTCGAACTCTTAAACCGCATTCGGAGTAACACTGCCACCGACGAGGATTTGGCCCTTCTGAACACCCGCGTTTTCCCCGATTACGTTCCCGGGGAGGGGGAGTTTGTGATTCACCTCACCACCACGAATGACCTTGCTCAGGAGGTGAATGAGGGGAGGCTGGCGGAACTTCCAGGGAAAGAGTGGGTGTACAAGGGACAGGTCCTGGGGGCATTTTCTTCCGCGGATCTCCCCACAGATCCGGTGCTACGCCTCAAAAAGGGTGCCCAGGTGATGCTCCTCACCAATGACCCCTACGGGCGGTGGGTCAACGGGACCATCGGGCAGGTTCAGGAATGCACTGATGATGTTGTCATTCTCCGGCTTGAAGACGGAAGTGAGGTGGAGGTCACACCCCATGTGTGGGATATGTTCGAGTTCTACTATGACCGGGAAGAAGGTCGAATCATGACGCGGAGCATTGGCTCCTTTACTCAGTATCCTCTGCGGCTTGCCTGGGCGGTGACCATCCACAAGAGCCAGGGTTTGACCTTCGACCGGGTGGTCGTTGACCTTGGCCGCGGGACTTTTGCTCACGGTCAGGTATACGTGGCCCTTTCCCGTTGCCGGACACTTGAGGGTCTCATCCTGAAGCGGCCACTCCTTCGGAAGGACATCATCATGGACTGGAGAGTGGTCCGTTTCCTCACCGAGTACCAGTATGCCGCTTCTGCCAGAACCTTTCCTCTTGAGGAGCGGGTGCGCCTGCTTGAAGAGGCTAAAGAAACACAAAAGCCCCTGGAAATCGTGTACCTCAAGGACAACGACGAGAAAACCTGCCGGATTGTCCTGCCTCTTGAGGTGGGGATGATGCGTTTTCAGGAAAAGGAGTTTCTCGGTCTTCGGGCCTTCTGTCTTCTGAGAAAAGAAGAACGGACCTTCCGTGTCGACCGCATTCTCTCCCTTCGTCCTCTGGAGGAGTCCCCTCCCAGATTACCCTGAAGGAAGGGGCAGCTTATCGATGTCCGGAACCGTTCCGTCCTTCAGGCGGTAGAGCATTTCTCCAGCTCGGGGGACGACGAGAATCCCCTCCTCTTCCCGACCCCTGTAAGCGTCAATATCGATAGTGCGGAAGTCAAGATACCCGAGGTTGATTTTCCGGCACACTTCTTCAGGAATGCCTGTGGCGAGGACCACCTCTATCCGGGGGTATTCCCTGCCGTTTGCGTATCTTCCAATGCCCTTCACGTGGGTGGAGTGGGCGAGTACCCCCCAGGGGTAATGCCGGTACTTCTCCCAGTGAGCGAGGAAGAAGTCCCGGGTATGGTAGCCGATTTCAAGGAGGTACTTCCCGTGGGTTTTAGAGATTTCCTGGATGTGGGGGGCGTAGATGATGATGGTTCCTCCGTCAGCCACAACAGGCTCGAGCTTGTACATGCATTTCCCCCCAACCCAGAGCTCACTGTACATGGTGGGGGCAATGGAGAGAACTGTGTGGAAGGGCCGCTCGACATAGACGATGTTCACCCGGGCTGAGAGATCGGCAGCCTGGGACCAGGCTTCTTCGGGGTCACCGAAGAAAATCCCACAGGGGTCCTTTTCCCGCATCACCAGGCACATGGCAAGAGTGGGTCTTGGGATGAATTGGGCTGCCCGGTTGAGGACTTCCCGAACTGGAGTATCCTTGGTACCGATGATTTTGGGGTTGGTGATGAGCGCAGCAAGCCAGTGGAACTTGTCCGTGAGTTCCGGTCCGGAGATTCCCGGGAAGAAGTACTTGTATCCCCCTGAGAACCCCACGACTTCATGGGGGAACACGGGGCCCATGATGAGGAGCTCATCGTACTCCAGAATCCGCCGGTTTATGGTAACCGGAACCTCTTCGGCAATGAGCCCCCGGGAGATGTGGTGCATCTCCTCGCGAGAGATTGTCCCTATCTGGATCAACTCCTGGGGATTCTGGAAATGGTGGTTGTACACGAAAACCCCCTGTTCTGCCGCTTCCTGGAAGGTGACACCAAGGTGCGCCTTGAGCTCTCCATCAGTCATGGGGGGGTGTGTCCCCAGGGCGATGAGGAAATCGAGTTTCTTTGCCTTGGGCTTTAACTCCTCGAGAGTGGCCTCGAAAAAAAGCCGGACTGGGGCCGTGCGGGTATTATCGGGGATGATAACGAGGATGCTTTTCCCCCGCCAGTCGTGCCGTGCCAGGGCTTCACGGAAGTGCTCGCGCATCTTTTGCGGGGAGAAAGTGATCTGCTCGTTCCCCAGGGCAAAGAGCATCATCCCGCCGTCACCTCCCACTCTGTGTGGAACGTTCCCTCCCGGTCAATTCTCCGGTAGGTGTGGGCGCCGAAGTAATCCCGCTGGGCCTGGATGAGGTTGGCCGGAAGCTTTTCCGAACGCCAAGCGTCAAGGTACGCTAAAGCCGCAGAGAGGACCGGAACCGGGATGCCGTGTTCTGCAGAGAGCGCACAGACCTTCCGGAGGGCCGGGAGTTTCTCCTGCACCTCGCTACGAAACTCTTCGGTGGCGAAAAGTAGCGGTGCGTCGTGGAGTGTAAGGGCGCTCTGGATACGTCCAAGGAGTAGCGCCTTCAGGATGCATCCGCCCTTCCAGATGCGGGCGATTTCCGGAAGGTTCAGGTGGTAGGCGAAGACACGACTTGCCTCTTGAAGGAGATGAAAGCCTTCGGAGAATGCTGCAAGTTCCGCAAGGTAGAGGGCGTCAGAGAGAAAGAGAGGGACTTCCTCAGACCATGGGAGGGTTTTTTGGGAGATGGAGAAGCGGGAGGCAATTTGAAGACGCTCGTTTTTAAAGGACGAGAGACTACGGGCGACGACCGACTGGGTAATGGTGGGAGTGGGGATTCCCAAATCAAGCGCCACCTGGGAAGTCCATTTCCCCGTTCCTTTCTGCTCGGCGGCATCAAGGATGAGGTCCACAAGAGGTGTCTTCGTTTCCGGGTCCTCATAGGCGAGAACCCTTGCGGTGATGTCCACAAGGTATGAGTTGAGGTGCGGCAACGTATTCCAGTGGGCGAAAATTCTGGCGATTTCTGGCGCGCGGAGTCCAAAGATTTTTCGCAGGAGGTCGTACACTTCAGCAATGGCACCCATGAAGGCATACTCAATGCCGTTGTGGACCATTTTCACAAAATGTCCGCATGACCCCGGTCCAAGGTAGGTGCAGCAGGGCCCGTCTTCCACCTGGGCGGCTGCCTTTTCAAGGATATCCTGCACGAGTGCATAACCCTCTCTGTGTCCCCCCGGCATGAGCGAGGGACCGTGGAGTGCTCCGTGTTCCCCACCACTTATCCCCATGCCGAGGTAGAGCAATCCCCGCCTTTCGGCCTCTGCGATTCTCCGGTCGGTATCCCGGAAGAAGGAGTTCCCGCCGTCGATGACGAGGTCCCCTTCATCGAGGAGAGGGAAGAGCGCGTTCAGGAATTCGTCAACCGCCTCACCCGCCTTCACCATAAGGAGGATTTTGCGTGGTCGCTCAAGGGAAAACACGAATTCCCGGAGGTCATACGCTGGATAAATGGATTCCCCTTTCACCCTGGTCTCGAAGAACTCTTGTGTTTTTGCTGCGGTCCGGTTGAAAACCGCAACGGGGAACCCTTTGCGGGCAATGTTCAGCGCGAGATTCTGCCCCATGACGGCCATGCCGATGATACCAATGGCGCAAGTCCCTTTCACACCCACACCCCCCTCTGTCCTTTTCGCTATTATAGCGCAGCGGACTACAGGGGGAACCGGATGAGGCCAAGGAGGAAGAGGAGACCAAGAATCACCGGCTGGTGGAAGAGGTAAATGGTGAGGGAATGGCGCCCCAGGAAAGCCAGCCCCCGAAAGGGAAAGGCAGGGATGTTCGGGAGAGTGAAACCCCTCTCCCCCCCGGGGTAGAGGAAGTTCCCTGCGAAGATTCCCAAAAGCACCACCCCAAACCAGGGAAAAAGGGGGAAGTAGTCGAGGGTGGAGAATCGTGGAGGCTTGAGGCCAAGGAAAAGAAGGAAAGAGAACGGGAAAATCTTCAGGGAGAGGAAGTATCCGGCTACGATGCTTCCTAAACCTCCCAAAAGGCTCAGCCACGGTCGAGGGATGAAGGGATAGGCGAGGATTACCGACGTTCCTATGCAGTGGAGGACGCCGAAGCGAACATAGGATTCAGGGAGTGCGAGGTAGGTAACGAGGGTAATGACCATTCCATAGAAAAGCAAAAGAAGCCCTCTTTTCAGGTACTTCGAGAATGGAACGACGTTGCGGTGTTTCCGCTCCCGGGAAAAGCTCAGGGTTAGCGAGAGCCCTGCAAGGCCGACAAACAGCGAGGCACCAGAGAGGACATATCCTCGCCAGAAGGGCGAGAAGAGGTTCATCTTGAGGTTGCCGAAGAACACAAGGTCAAAGAGCATATGGTACAGAAGCATCATGACGACGGCGCAACCCCGAAGCGCATCAACCTCAGGGAACCTGTTCTGTCCGCTCCTTCGCATGGTTTTCCTCTCCCTTCCTTCATTGTACCAGAAGTGCCCGTGGTATAATCCTGGAAAAGGTCGGGAGACAAAATGCGGCGAACGAAGATTATCTGTACCCTTGGTCCTTCCTCGGCAGAGTACGGGATTCTCCTTGAAATAGTTCGTGCCGGAATGGATGTGGCGCGAATCAACTTCTCCCATGGCGACCCTGCTTTTTACCACCATGCGGTTAGGCTTGTGCGAAGGGTTTCTCAAGAGTTGAAGAAGCCTGTGGCTATCCTTGCCGACCTTCAGGGCATCAAAATCCGCATCGGGGAGGTGGAACAGGGAGCTGTGGAGCTTGAGAAGGGTTCCTCGGTGGTTGTCCTTCCCGGAGAGGGTGTGACAACGGCGCAAAAGCTGTACATCCGCTACGAACCCCTCCTTGAGGACCTGAAGGTGGGAGACGACATCCTCCTTGACGATGGTCTGATAAAGCTCAAGGTGCAGGAGAAATTTGCCGATCGTCTTCACGCGACGGTGCTTGAGGGTGGGGTGCTCCGTTCGCGGAAAGGCGTCCATTTTCCCCGCACGAACACCTCGGCCCGGACGTTCACAGAGAAGGACCAGAGGGACCTGGAAATGGCGGTGCACCTTGGGGTTGACTACGTTGCCCTCTCTTTTGTTCGGGATGGGGAGGATATCGCCAGAGTCCGGTCCTGGGCAAGGGAACGGGGATTCCGTCTTCCTCCCCTCATCGCCAAGATTGAACGGAAAGAGGCCCTGCACGCTGCAGAAGAAATCGCCCAAGAAGCTGATGGTCTCATGGTGGCCCGAGGAGATCTGGGGGTTGAGGCCCCTATCGAGATGGTCCCGGTGTACCAGAAAATGCTCGTGAAACTTGCGAAAGAGCGTGGGAAAATCGCCATCATCGCCACGCAAATGCTTGAGTCGATGCGGGAGTCCTCAAGTCCCACAAGGGCAGAGGTGACGGACATCGCCAATGCCGTTCTTGACGGTGCCGATGCTCTCATGCTTTCGGCAGAAACCGCAATTGGGAAGTATCCGGTACTTGCCACGCAGATGATGCACACAGTGGTTGAAGCCACGGAGCGGCATCTTGCCTCGCGCATCCCTTCTTTCTACCGGCCCCGGGGGATACTCCCCGAGGCCATTGTTTTTGGAGCGTTGCAGACCGCCTGTAACGTCAACGCCCGGGCTCTTGTGGTGTTCACCCATTCTGGTTTCACCGCCCTGGTGCTGTCTTCCTTTCGGCCAGGGATGCCCATCCTCGCTCTCACTCCTGAAGAAGAGACCGCTCACCAGCTTGCCCTGGTGTGGGGAGTGTTGCCTGAGGTTCTCGATGTGCCTGAAGAGGCAGAGAGCATAACCCTCCTTCGCAGAGCCGAGGAAATTCTCCTTGGGCGAAAACTCGCCCGGCCCGGTGATCCTGTGGTGTTTGTGGCAAGTTCTCCTTTTCTGGGGTACCGGAACCTCATCCGGCTGCACCGCCTGGGTGAGCCTTTCACCGAGGAAGGAATTCCTCCCGGTACACCAGCCCCTGAGCCCACTGGATGAAGCGATAGGGGTAAATTTCCGGTGGGGCGCTCACGGCGTCAAGCAGGGCAACGTCCTCTTCGGCAAGACGCCACCCCACGCACCCGAGGTTATCTTCGAGTTGCGCGAGGGTCCGAACGCCAAGAATGGGGATAACGTCCTTTCTCGTGAGCAACCAGTTGAGAGCAACCTGCGGTATCGTCTTCCCGTATTTCTCCGCGAGGTTCCTGACCGTCTCGAGAATCTGGAAGTTCTTCTCCGTTGCCCGGCGTTCCCAGGCTTCTTCCCAGTCCTTTTTCGCCTGGGCAATCCGCCCTTCTTTGGGTGGGGTATGGGGAGTGTACTTTCCGGAGAGGAATCCGCCTCCCAGAGGCCCCCAGGCCATAATGCTCAGTCCTCCGTCGTAGCAGGCAGGGATCACTTCGTACTCGATATTTCGCTCCACGAGGCTGTACTGCATCTGGGCGGAGATGGGGCGGGGGAAGCCATACTTTTCGCAGAGGCTGACGACTTTCGTAATCTGCCACCCGGTGTAGTTGGAAACTCCGACGTAGCGAATGTATCCCCGCTCAACGAGGTAGGCCAGCGTTTCGAAAGTTTCCTCAAGGGGGGTGAAGGCGTCGAAGCAGTGAATCTGGTAGAGGTCGATGTAGTCTGTTTGCAGGCGCTTGAGGCTGTCAAAAACGGCCTTCAATATGTGTTTTCGGCTGGCTCCGCCATCATACGGTCCCTCGCCCATCCGGAAAAATACTTTGGTTGCCAGAACGATATTGTCTCTTTTTCCCCGGAGCGCCCGTCCGAGAATGCTCTCCGAAACACCCTGACTGTAGACGTTGGCGGTGTCGATGAAGTTCCCTCCCGCATCGAGGTAGCGGAAAAGGATGGCCACGGCCTCCTCTTCAGGTGTTTCTCTGCCGAAAGTCATGGTTCCCAGAGACACCTCGGAAACGTACAGACCACTTTTCCCCAGAGGTACGTACCGCATGTTTATTCCCCCCTTGTGAAGCATTTTACCGTTCCCCGCAGACGTTCCCGCTCAAGAAAGCCAAAGAGTGCATCCTCCTGGCTCTTGGGGATGGTGAAGGAAACCTCACAGCGCGCTCTCTCTGTCTTAAGGCGCTCTTTCGTTTTGAGGTACTGCAGGAGGCGGTGGACGAAAAGCTCAAAGGCCTGTGGTTCAGTGGTGACGGTGATCCTCTCTTCCTGCACATAAGGGATGAGCCCGGAAGCCTCGAGGACTTTGGTTGCGGCATCCCCATAGGCTCCAATGAGCCCCCGGATGCCCAGCTTCTTCCCCCCAAAGTACCGGGCAACCACCACCATGCTGTTCGTCACCGCAAAGCGTCGCAGAACCCCAAGAACCGGCCATCCGGCACTGCCCTTCGGTTCCCCGCCATCTGAGGCGTACTCCTTTTCTCCCTGGGGACCACATCGAAAGGCATAGACGTAGTGAGTAGCCTGGGGGCAGCACCCCATGGCTCTCTTGAGTTTCTCCCGGCTCTCCTCGGGGTGAAAAAGGCGAAAGCTCATGGCCACGAAACGAGATTTCTCGCGGCTCAGTTCCCACAGGGCCTCGGTCTTTATGGTGAAAAGCGCTTTTCCGGACATAGCCAGAAGACCTTCCGGTGGTTTGAGCTTCCAAAAACATCATACCATCGCCTTTTCGCAAAATGAAGCGTGGAGCAGAGGTTCTTCCCAGGGGTCTCAAGGGTCTACAACTTTTTTGATAGAAAAGCCCCATGGGGGTTGACAGGAAAGGGACATATTTATCATAATCATGGTAGCTCATGTTGAAAACGTTTTTATAAACACGATTCTCCACATCTCAAAGGAGGGGATGTCCTTGGGTAAGGCGAAAATCTCCATCGGAAGCTGGGCCTACGCCATCGGTCCCTATGCAAGCCACCCTGTACCCCTTGATGAAGTGATCGTGCGCCTGTCGGAACTCGGTTTTGATGGCGTTGAACTTGGCGGTTTCAAACCTCACGCTCATCCTGACCTCTACCCCACAAAAGAGGACCGCAAGAAGCTCCTCGGGCTTCTTGAGAAGTACCGCCTCGGCGTCAGTGCCTACGTGGCGGATCTCTGGAGTTTCCCCTTTGCCAGCGGCGACCCAAAAATCGTCCAGGCCTATGAGGAGATGTTTGACCGGTCGCTGGAGTTCTGCGTCGACTGTGGTTTCGACAAAATCCGCGTGGACACCGTAACCGGGACACCCTTCCCCAGGGACTGGGACTACAGGGAGACCTGGGATCGGGTTGTGGCGATGTTCCAGAAATGCGCGGATAAGGCCCGGGATGTGGGTGTCATGGTGGTGTGGGAATTTGAGCCCGGGTTCATTTTCAACAAGCCCAGCGAAATCAGGAAGATGCACGACGATGTGAATCGGGAGAACTTCAAAATCCTCCTTGATACAAGTCATGCCCAGATGTGTGCTGTGGTTGGGGCAAAGCAGACCGAGCCCAGGGAAACCCTCCCCGGGGGCATTCTGGAGCTCGTGGACATGCTTCGGGGACGCATTGGGCACGTGCACCTCATCGACTCGGACAACACCCTCCACGACGACGAGACGAGTACCCATGCTCCTTTCGGGACCGGGTACATCGATTTTGAAAAGGTCATCCCGGCGATTGTGGCAAGCGGGTACACCTCGGACTGGTGGTGCATTGACCTCTGCTTCTGGCCCAATGCCTGGGATATTACGGCCGATTCCATCAAGTTCCTTCGAGACCTTTTCGCCAGGCTCGGCATGGCGTAAGGAGGGAGACCATGATTCCTGCGACGATGAAGGCCTGGGTATTCTACGAGCCGGAGGTTATGAAGTTTGAGGAAGTCCCGGTGCCGGAAATTGCCGATGACGAGCTCCTCATTCGGGTGCGTGCCTGTGGCATCTGTGGGTCTGACGTTGCCTACTACTGGGGTCTTTCCCCTCTTGAAACACCAACAGGCAAAGGACCCCTTATCCTTGGGCACGAGTTTTCTGGGGAAGTCGTAAAAGTCGGGAAGGTCCCTGCAGAGCGCAAGCTCTTTTCCGTGGGTGATCGGGTCACAGTGAACCCGGTGCAGTACTGCAACGCCTGTGAGGTGTGTTACCGGGGGTTCGTGAACCTCTGCGAGAATAAAAAGGTCCTCGGGGTTTCGGCAAACGGTGCCTTCGCAGAATACGTGGTATCCCACTACACCCATGTGTACAGGCTTCCTGAGCATGTCTCTTTCAAGGCCGGGGCCTTTGTGGAACCCCTGGCCAATGCGGTGTACGGGGTGAAAAATCTCCAGGTTGGCCTTGGGGATACGGTGGTGGTTTTCGGTCCTGGGGCCATTGGGCTCTCTGTTGTGTCCCTCGTGAAGCGGAGTGGTGCAGGGAAAGTGATCCTCGTGGGAACTCAGGATTTCCGGCTTGAGGTGGGAAAGGCGATGGGGGCCGATGAACTTCTCAACGTCAGAGATGCTTCGTCGCCGTACTATGCGCCAAATGTCGTTGAGCGTATTTCGCACCTCACCGGGGGACGCATGGCAGATCGGGTGATTGTGGTCACGGGAAGTAAGGAAGCCATGCAGCTTGCCCTTGAAGTCTCCGGACGCCGTTCCAATATCGTGTACTTTGGACTTCCGGGAGCAAAGGACGTCATAGAGGTTCCTGCACTTCCTTCCATTTTCTGGGACAAGAACATTCGCTTCTCCTGGCTTGCGCCCTTCACCTGGGTTGAGGCCATCCAGAGCATTGCCGGAGGTCTTGTGGATGCCGAGCGTCTCGTGACCCATGTGTTTCCGCTTGAGAAGCTCATGGAAGGCCTCCAGGTGGCCCGGGAAAAGAAAGGCAATCCTTTGAAAGTGATGGTGGTGATGGAGTAGGGGGGTGAGAGAGAAAAGCACGCTTTGCAAGGTGTTGCAGTGTGGTGCCGTAAATCCATTTTTTCAAGGAGGGTTAGCATATGAGGCGCATTATAGGTTTGGTTCTTGCTGTTCTGGTGTGCCTTTCCGGTATTGCCCTTGCCGAGGAGAAAGTGCTGAGCATTCTCTGCGGTGAGTACACCCCGGGTCACTGGATGTACGAACTTGCGCAGCAGGACTTCACCGCCAAAACCGGTATCCAGGTGAAATTCGACTTTGTCGCCTGGGCCCAGTACACCGATAAGATTCTCGTTACGCTTTCGGCTCACGACGCAAGTTACGACATCATCGTTGGGGATAGCCAGCTCCTTGGAGCAGCAGTCTCCGGTGGCCATTATGTAGAACTTACGGACTGGCTGAAGGAGAACATTGCTTTCGATAAACTTGCCCCTCGCCCACAGAAGCTCTACGGCGAGTACCCTCCGGATAGTGGCCGATACTATGGTGTTTCTGCGGTTCTTGACGTCCCTATTATTGCCTACCGAAAGGACCTCTTTGAGGACCCCAATGAGCAGGCTGCCTTCAAGGCAAAGTATGGATATGACTTGAAGGTTCCGGAAACCTGGGAAGAGTTCCGGGACATCGCCGAGTTCTTCACCCGCCCCGAAAAGAACTTCTACGGCCTTGCCTACTGGCCGGCGAAAACATTCGACGCGGTTACCATGGGATTCCAGCCGGTACTCTGGAGCTTTGGCGCTGACTACCATGCTCCGGGAGGCTACGAGGTTGAAGGATACCTGAATAGCGACGCAGGGGTGAAGGCCCTTGAATTCTACGTTGGGCTCATGAAGTTCGCTCCTCCGGGTTCGGAGAACTACTACTGGAATGAGTGTACCCAGGCCTTCTCCCAGGGGCTTGTGGCCATGGCGTTTCAGTGGGGTTCCTGGGCGGAAGGATTCGTGAACCCGGCAACCAATCCGCAGTACTACGATAAGGTTGGGTTCTTCCCCTTCCCGGGGAAGCGTGCAGAGGACGGTACGCTTCGCCGTTTTGCTTCCCATGGTGGTCAGGGTCTCAATGTTGTCACCTACTCGAAGAACCTCGACGCTGCATATGAGTTCATCAAGTGGTGGTGTGATGAAGAGACCCAGAGAAAGTACATGGCCATGGGCGGTGTGCCCATTCTCACAGACCTCCTGAACTCTCCAGAGTTCCTGAACGCCAAGCCCTATAACCCGGCCATGGCTGAGTCGTTCCAGTATGTGAAGGATTTCTGGACCATTCCGGAGTACGCAGCACTCCTTGAGGTAACCCAGAAGTACTGGTCGGCTGCCTGTGCGGGAATGATGAGCCCGAAAGAGGCAATGGACGCGGTTGCGAAGGAGCATACGGCCATTTTGAAGGAGGCCGGGTACCTGAAATAGGAGAAAGTCGCCCGGGGACCAAGGCCCCCGGGCGTCTGGAGGAGTTGCCTGTGAAGGACGGGGTAAAGCTCTACCAGAAAGACATCAGTGAGTACCGGATGAAACTCCTTTTCATTGGTCCAACCATACTTGTGCTCATTGTAATGAACGTCTTCCCCCTCATATGGTCCCTGGGTTTGAGTTTCACGAACTACTCATCCCTGGTCAGCCGGAAAATTTCGTTCGTCGGCTTTGCCAACTACGCAAAGATTCTCTCCGACCCTCTGATCTGGAAGTACTTTCAGATTACAGCACGTCTTGTGATTGTGGCGGTGGGAGTGGAGTTCCTCCTGGGGTTTGGGCTGGCCCTGCTTTTGAAAGAACGCTTCAAGGGCTGGGGTCTTGTAACAACGCTCATGCTCATCCCCATGATGCTGTCCCCTGTGGTTGTGGGTCTTTTCTGGACCTTCATCATGGATGCAAACTTTGGGCTCCTGAATTTCCTTTTCTCCCTTTTTGGGCTCCGCCGGGTCCTGTGGCTTACGGACCCCAAAATCGCCCTTTACTCCATTGCTCTGGTGGACATCTGGATGTGGACACCATTCGTTATGCTCATTTCCCTTACTGGGCTTCTTGCCATTCCTCAATCCCTTTACGAGGCTGCGGATATCGACATGGCTTCTTTCTGGTTCAAATTCCGGAGGATTACCCTGCCCCTTGTGTCGCCTCTTCTCATTCTGGCGGTGCTTTTCCGGGTCATCGATGCCTTCAAGATGTTTGACCTCGTCTTCATCATGACTGGTGGGGGTCCTGGAGACGTTACGGAGACGATCTCCATGAGCCTGTATCGTCTGGCCTTTAACAAGTTCAAAACGGGGGAGTCCTGTGCCATGGCGTACATCATTCTCATTCTGATCATTGCTTTGAGCAATCTCCTCATTCGCTGGATTCAGAGAACTCGAGCGTAAGGGGGAAGGGTAGTGGTCTGGAGAGTCGCAAAAGGCATTCTCATTACTCTTGCTCTTGTCTTTTTCCTCCTTCCCATTTACTGGATTGTGGCCACATCCTTCAAACAGTGGCCGGATATTTTTGCCATACCTCCGAAGTTCGTTTTTCGAGGGACCCTGGTGCACTACCTCACGCTTTTCAACATTCGTCCCGAGGAAGCGGCGAAGTTCGGACAGGTGGGGAAATCGCTCTTCCCCCCGAGGTTTTTGAATAGCATGATCATCGCCGGAGCAAGTACGGTGCTCTCTGTTGCTCTGGGGACGTTCTCCGCCTATGCCTTTTCTCGTTTTCGGGTGCGGGGCGAAAACGACCTCCTCTTTTTCATCCTCTCTACAAGAATGCTCCCCCCCATTGTGGTGGGGATTCCGTTCTTTGTGGTGTACCGTGCCCTGGGTCTTATCGATACCCACATAGGGCTTATTCTCCTCTACATGACCTTTAACCTTTCGTTTGCCGTGTGGCTCATGAAAGGTTTCATTGACGAAATCCCCAGGGAGTTTGAGGAGGCGGCAATGGTTGATGGCTACACAAGGCTTGAGGCGTTCTTCAAGGTTATCCTGCCTCAGGCGCTTTCGGGGATTGCCGCTACGGCAGTCTTTTGCCTCATCGCTGCCTGGAACGAGTTCTTCTTCGCCCTTATTCTCACTTCCGAGAAGGCTCGCACGGCTCCTCCATCCATTGCTGCCATTCAGGGAACGTCAGGAATAAACTGGGGGCAGATTGCAGCCGGGGTTACCGTGTTCCTTCTGCCGGTTGTGGTTTTCACCTTCCTGGTGCGGAAGTACCTGGCTCGGGGGTTGACCTTTGGCGTTATCAAGAGGTAGAGGGAAGACATGATGGAAAGGGTACGACTCGAGGGTCTTTCGAAGCGATTCGGTGCTTTCGAGGCAGTGCAGGATGTCACCCTGAGCATCTTTGAGGGGGAGTTTGTCGTCTTTCTGGGGCCTTCGGGGTGCGGGAAAACCACAACACTTCGGATGATTGCTGGGCTTGAAAAGCCGACAAGAGGCGACATCTTTATTGCCGGGAAGCGGGTAACCCAGCTTCCTCCTGCCCGCCGCAACATCGCCTTTGTTTTCCAGAACTATGCGCTCTACCCCCACATGACGGCTTTTGAGAACATTGCTTTTCCTCTTGAAGCTCAGGGGGTTCCCCGTGAGGAGGTGCAGCGAAGGGTTCGGGAGGTAGCAAAAATTCTCGGCCTTGAACATCTCCTTGCTCTCCGCCCGGCACAGCTCTCAAGCGGCGACATGCAGAAGGTAGCGCTCGGAAGGGCCATGGTCCGGAGACCTCAGGTGTTCCTCATGGATGAACCGCTCAGCGGGCTCGATGCCAAACATCGTGAGGAGATGCGGGCAGAGCTCAAGAGGCTCCATATAGAAATCGGGGCAACCACGGTTTACGTTACTCACGATCAGATAGAGGCTATGAGCATGGCCGACCGCATTGTGGTGATGAACGAGGGGAAGATCCAGCAGGTAGGATCACCGAAAGAGGTGTATCTCCATCCCGAGAACCTCTTCGTGGCGCATTTTATCGGGAGTCCCGGAATGAACTTCATCCCCCTTGTCTTTCTCGGAGAAGGTCGGGGATTTCGCCTTGAAAATGGGGATGTGATCCGTCATGAGACGATGGAAAGACTTGCGGTGCGACATGGCGTTCGGGAGTGCATTCTTGGTATCCGCCCAGAGTTTCTCTCTATCGCTGCATCTGGCGAAATCCGCGGGAACACCGTGAGTATCGAGCCGCTGGGGTACAAGAATCTCTATGCGGTAGAAATAGCTCCAGGTCGCATCATCAGGGTGGAGGACATGCGTCGGGAAAGGTTTTCCGGGAATGTGTCACTTGCGGTCCGCTGGGAAGCGGCTTGCCTCTTCGATCACCAGACTGGTCAGAGAATTCGGTGAGACCATGGCTGAAGTCGTTTTGAGGGATGTGGAAAAGAGGTTCGGGAAGATCCAGGCTCTTCAAGGTATTACCCTTGAGGTTCGGGACGGAGAGTTTCTGGTGCTTCTTGGGCCAACCGGAGCTGGAAAGACGACCACGCTTCGAATCGTCAGCGGCCTGGAAGAACCCGATCGTGGTGATGTTTTCATCGATGGAGTTCGAATGAATGGCGTTGCACCAAGGGATCGAAACTGCGCTTTTGTCTTCCAGAATTACATCCTGTACCCGCACCTGACAGTTTATGATAATCTTGCCTTCCCCCTCCGTTCGAAGCTCTGGCGGACTGAAGAGAGTGAAATTCGAAAGAAAGTCGAACACGTTGCCCGGGTATTGAAGATTGAACACCTTCTCCATCGGAAACCGGATAAGCTCAGTGGAGGAGAACAGCAGCGCGTGGCCCTGGGGAGGGCCATGGTTCGAAACCCCAGGATTTTCCTCATGGATGAACCGCTCTCCAATCTCGACGCAAAACTCCGGGAAGAGATGCGCGTGGAACTCAAAAGCCTCCAGAAGAACCTCGGAGCGACCTTTTTCTTCGTCACCCACGACCATGTGGAAGCAATGACACTTGGCGATCGGGTGGCGGTGCTCAACCAGGGAGTTCTGCAGCAGGTGGGAACTCCCGAAGAGGTTTACGAGTACCCGGCGAATGTCTTTGTCGCTCGCTTTGTGGGGAATCCGGAGATGAATCTCCTCGAAGGATTCCTTGAGGGAGGGAAGCTGCACCTCAGAGGTCTTGCGCTTACCCTTGACCTTGAGAAAGTCTGGAAGGGTGGGGAGTTACCCTCCCGGGTTCTCGTAGGTTTACGGCCGGAGAATATTCTCCTCGGGCAAGGTGAGGCTGTGGGAGAAGTTTACCTTGTGGAAGATCTTGGGGCGGATAAAATCGTTCGCCTGCGGGTGGGGGAGACCCTTCTTCGGGTACGGGTTCCGAAAGAAGCGGAGTTCTCTGTTGGAGAAAGAGTTCCGTACCTTCTGGCGTACGAGAAGTTCCTCTTTTTCGATCCGACCACGGAGAGGCGTCTCGGGTGAATGCTGTGAAGCGAGGGGTTCACCGGGTGACCATGAAAGATGTGGCAAAAGAGGCGGGAGTGGCTCTCTCGACCGTATCGCACTTTCTGAACGGCACGGCTCCGGTTGCCCCGGAAACGAGAAAGAAGATTCTTGAGGCCATTGAGCGGCTCAACTACCGTCCTGACTTCACTGCCCGGAACCTCAAGCGACAGAAGACCAATGCCCTGGGTCTCTTCATTCCCGATGTCACCAACCCCTTCTATGCTGAACTTGCCCAGGGTGTCACTGATGTGGCCCAGGAAGCGGGTTACAGCGTCATTCTCTACGCCACGTCCTACAAGGAAAAGCTTGAGGAGAGCTTTGTGAGTCTTGTGGAACAGCACCAGGTTGATGGAGTGGTGATTGCTTACAGTTTCATCGCTGAGCGTCTCTGGGGTCGTCTTGCCTCAAGCGGTGTTCCTGCTGTTCTTGTGGACGTGTACCCAGTGAACGACCTCTGGCCTTCAGTGGTGGTGGACAACGAGAAGGGTATCGAGGAAGCCCTGCGGTATCTTGTATCTTTAGGCCACACCGATATCGGGTACCTGAGTGAACCCCCGTATGTTCTGTCTTTGGTCAAAAGGCAGCGGGCCTTCCTCAACTTCATGAAACGGAAGGGTCTACCTCTTCGGGATGAATGGGTGCTTGTGGAGAAGATCCAGAAGAACCGGGTGGAGATTGGTTTCACTCTGGGGAAGAAGCTCCTCAAAGAAAAGAAGCGTCCCACGGCCGTTGTGGCAAGCTCTGACCTTGTGGCGGTGGGGGCGCTCAAGGCCTTTTTGAGCTCTGGAGTTCGCGTTCCTGAGGACATCTCCATTGTGGGCTTTGATGATATTCTCCTGGCCTCCTACGTGCATCCGTCGCTCACCACAGTTCGCCAGCCCAAGTACGAGATGGGTAGAACTGGAGTGGAATTTTTGTTACAATTTCTCCGGGGGAAGAAAGACTGTCCACCGCTCACACTCATCGAACCTGTCCTTGTGGAACGTGACTCCTGTCAAGGGAGGGGGGTGAGAGAAGAGATACTCCTCTGAGTCTGTGTTCTCTGCGTTTTTGAGGCACCTCTTGACAAAAATACCATTCTGAAAGGAGGGTATGTAGATGAAACGGCTCGTTCTTGGTGTGCTTGTGGTGTTCCTTCTGGGGACAATCCTCGGGGGAGTAGCTCTGGCGGAAGAGGTGACGCTTACCATCACCTGGGCAGCCTGGGCGCCGATGGATACCCTCATTGCCCTTGCGGAAGACTTCACTGCCAAGACCGGTATCAAGGTGAAAGGTGACCCGGTTCCCTGGCCGCAGTACCATGATAAGGTCTTCACAGAATTTGCCTCAGGCAAAACGAGTTTCGACATCGTCCTTCCTGATTCCCAGTGGCTTGGTGAAGCAGTGGTTGGCGGACATCTCCTCGACATCACCGACTGGTTCAACGAACACGTGAAGAAGGAAGATTTCTACGACACCTTCATCCAGTCCTTCTGCGAGTACCCCGACGGGAGTGGCAAGTACTATGGTGTTCCGGCTCTGGGAGACTTCTTTGGAATGTGCTACCGGACTGACCTCTTCAACGACCCCGAAGAGCAGAAAGCCTTCCAGGAGAAGTACGGTTATGCTCTGCAGGTTCCCGAGACCTGGAGCCAGCTCAAGGACATTGCCGAGTTCTTCACCCGTCCAGAAAAGAACCTCTACGGAGTGGCTCTGTGGCACGCCCCAATCCCAACGGCTGGACTCACCGATGAATTCCTCGCCGTGTTCTGGTCCTTCGGAGCGGAACTCTGGGATCCGGTGACCAAGCGTGTCAAGGGGTACCTGAATAGTGAAGAAGGTAAAGCCGCTGCCCGGTACTGGGTGGACATCTACAAGTACTGTCCTCCAGGTTCTGCCAACTACAGCATGGATGAGGCCAATACTGCCATGCAGCAGGGGCTTGTCGCCATGATGGGGACATACCTGGCATTCTATCCGGGCCTTGTGGATCCTAACCTCTCCCTGGTCTGGGATAAGGTTGACTTCTTCCCCACCCCCAGGGAGAAAGAGTGGTACGTCCAGCTCGGTGGGCAGGGTATGTCCATCTCGGCCTACACACCCTACAAGAAGGAAGCCCTCATGTTCCTCGAGTGGTGGCTCTCCCCCGAGACCCAGTGGAAATGGGCCCAGGCCGGGATGTTCAGCTGCATGAAGCCCATTGTTGAAGACGATAAATACCTTGAGTACGCACCGGTGAATAAGGTTGCCCGGGCGAGCTATCCACACCTCAAGGACTACTGGGAAATCCCCGAGTACAATGAGATGGGCACGGTCATGGCAGAAATTCTCAATGCCGCCATCCTTGGGAAGTACGCCCCTGAAGAGGCTATGGACCTCATCGCAGAAAAGCACGAGGAAATCCTTGAGCGTGCTGGCTACTACAAATGAGGATAGTGCTGCCCCCCTTGTGGGGGGCAGCAGCTGTAGAGGAGGGAAAAGTTCGTGGATATTCGGAACACATGGGCAAATCGTGTCTCAGATCGAGGAATGCTCTACCTTTTTCTCCTCCCCACCTTTGGCCTTTTGCTTTTTCTTGTTATTTTCCCCCTTATCTGGTCGCTGTACCTGAGTTTCTGCGAGTACTCGGCGAATGCGGCCAATCCTCCGGTGTTCATCGGGATTCAGAACTACAGTTCCCTCTTTCGGGAGAAAGAAGTCTGGGATCGCTTCGTCACAACCGGAAAGTTCGTCCTTCTTGCAGTGGCTATCGAGTTCCTCCTTGGATTTGGCATAGCCATGCTCCTTAACCGGGAGTTCTACGGAAGGGGGCTTTTGACAACGCTTTTCATTCTCCCAATGATGTTTTCTCCTGCAGTTGTTGGGAAGTTCTTCCGTTTCATGATGGATACCAACTGGGGTATCATCAATTACATCCTGGGTCGGCTCTTCGGCATGCCGAAAATCGCCTGGACGACGAGTTACGAGTACGCTCTGTACTCTCTGGTTATCACCGACGTCTGGATCTGGACACCCTTCATCGTGCTTTTGAGCTTGGCTGGGCTCTCGAGTGTCCCCAGGTACCTCTATGAAGCTGCGGATGTTGACCGGGCTTCGGGGTGGTTCAAATTCCGATACATTACGCTTCCCTATGTTGCCCCCATTCTCATCCTTGCCGTCCTTTTCCGGACCATGGATGCTTTCCGTTTCTTTGACGTGGTGTACGTGCTCACCGAAGGAGGGCCGGGGTACGCTACCCAGATCATCCCCTTCTACATCTATAAGCTTGCCTTTTCGTTCTGGCGGACGGGGCGGTCCTGTGCCCTGGCGTATGTGCTCCTCATCATTATCATCGCCCTGAGCAATATCTACATCACGTATCTCAATCGTTTGCGGAGGGCGTAAGGGGGGAGTGGAATGAACGAATTCCAGCGAAGAGCCGTTAAGAACCGGATTATCGTGGTGGTCCTTGTAGTGTTGCTCTGTATCTACCTTTTTCCCCTCTACTGGATGTTCTCGACGGCCACGAAGAGCAAGGTAGACGCCTTTGCCCTTCCTCCCAAATGGGTCTGGCGTCCGCAAATTGATAACTTCCGGAACATCTTCTATGTCGGTGCCGGGGGAGCTCTTGGAACAGTTCGCGGCATTGAGGTAAAACCAAAACCTTCGGCCTTCTTGCGACAGCTCGGCAATAGCATCGTGGTGTCCTTCGTGAGTACACTTCTTGCCACGTTCCTTGGGGCACTCTCCGGGTATGTGTTCTCGAGGATGCGAGTGCGGGGCAAAGATGACCTGCTCTTTGTCATCCTGAGTAGCCGCATGCTGCCGCCTGTGGTCATTGCCATTCCTCTTGTCATGATGTACCGGGCTTTAGGGCTTTTTGATACCCGTTTCGGGCTCATCATCATGTACACGGTGTTTAACCTCGCCTTTGCCGTGTGGATGATGCGGAGTTTCGTTGACGATATCCCTCCGGAGTACGAAGAGGCAGCACTGGTTGACGGGTACTCCCGCTTCCAGGCTTTCTTCAAGTTTATCTTCCCGGAGATGCGGGTGGGTATGGTGGCCACAGCCATTTTCAGCCTCATCATGACCTGGAACGAATTTACCTTCTCGCTCCTTCTCACCGGGGAACGGGCCCGGACTGCGGTGCCCTCTATCGCCCATTCCCTCGGAACGGCGGGAGTGAACTGGGGGCACATTGCTGCAGGATCTTTCCTCATGGTTCTTCCTGTGGTTGTGTTCACCTTCCTCCTTGGAGGAAATCTCATCCGGGGCTTCACCTTTGGAGCGATAAAGGAGTAGATGGACATGAGATTCCTGGCGCGAATCAAGAGGTTTATGGAACCCCTCTCCATTGTGCTCATCGTCTTTGGTATTTTCAGCCTCTGCCAGCCCTTTACTTTTTTCCTCTACCATTACGGTTTCGCTTTTCTTGGGGGAGGGACAGGACTGTACATCCTCTTCTCCCACATTCCTCCCCTTGAGGAACTTGCGGGGGAGAAGGAGGCATAGCGATGTCCTCAGTGCGGGTTGAAAAGCTCTACAAGCGCTTCGGGCATGTGGAGGCGGTGAAGGGCATCTCTTTCGAGGTGAAGGAGGGAGAGTTTACGGTTCTCCTTGGTCCCTCGGGTTGCGGAAAAACCACGACGCTCCGCTGCATTGCTGGGCTGGAACAGCCAGACGGTGGGCGCATCTACTTCGATGACGAAGATGTGACCCCTCTGAGCCCGGCGGCCCGAAATATCGCCTTTGTGTTCCAGCTCTATGCCCTGTATCCGCATCTTACGGCGTACGATAACATTGCCTTTCCCTTGCGGGCAGAACGGTTACCAAAGCAGGAAATCAAGCAGCGGGTCGAAGAGGTCGTGCGGCTTCTGCAGATTGAGGATATTCTCCACCTGAAACCTCGCAAGCTCACGAGTGGCCAGAAACAGCGGGTGGCCCTGGCCCGGGCAATTGTCCGCCGCCCCCGGGTTTTCCTCCTTGATGAACCCCTCTCGAGCATCGACGCCAAACTCCGGGAAGTCACCCGGGCTGAACTCAAGAAACTCCAGAAATCCCTCAAGGCCACGACGATTTACGTGACCCACGACCAGGTGGAGGCCATGACCATGGCTGACAAAATCGTGGTGATGAACTTTGGGGACATCCAGCAGATTGGCTCGCCTCATGAGGTCTACCATTATCCGGCAAACCTCTTCGTAGCCCGGTTCATCGGGAGCCCGGGGATGAACTTTATTCCCGGTAGCGTGGAGGAAAGGGATGGACGCCTTGGTGTTGTGGTGGATAGCGCGTACTTCCTTCCCCTGGCAAAGGAGCAGGAAGCTGCCCTGAGGCGTCTTGTGCAGCCGGTACGGCAGGTGGTCCTTGGCGTACGCCCTGAAAATATCCTCGTTGCGGGGGAGCAAGAGAAACTCCTCGATGGCGAGGTCTACGTCTTTGAGCCTCTTGGAGTGCAGAACGTGGTGACTTTTCGCATCCTTGGACATCTTGTGAAGGCACTCCTTCCAGGGGATGTGATGCTCAGGGTGGGGGAGAAGGTGGGCCTGGTGTTCCGGGAAATTCGTGTTTTCCACGCAGAAACGGAAAAACTCATCGCGTAGGTGACGCCTATGGCACGTCTTGTGATTGAAGGATTGACCAAGAGGTTTGGAAGAATCACCGCCGTTTCCGGGCTTTCTCTTGAAGCAGAGAGCGGAGCCATCACGGTCCTTCTTGGTCCAACCGGGGCAGGGAAAACAACCACGCTTCGCTGTGTGGCAGGTCTTGAGCGGCCTGATGGTGGCACCATTCGCATTGGAGAGCAGGTGGTTAACGACCTTCCCCCTAAAGACCGGGACGTGGCCTTCGTTTTCCAGAACTTTTCTCTCTATCCGCGGTACACGGTCTTTGAGAACATCGCTTCGCCTCTGCGCATCCGGAATATCTCAAAAGAAGAGATCGAGCGGCGGGTGAAGGAAGTCGCCCGTTTCCTCCATATCGACCACCTCCTGTCCCGAAAACCGATCCACATAAGCGGTGGAGAGATGCAGCGGGTGGCCATCGCCCGGGCACTGGTGCGAAACCCCAGGGTTTTCCTCCTTGATGAACCTCTGACCAACCTCGATGCCAAAATCCGCGAGGAAATGCGTACTGAGCTCAAGCGCCTGCAGAGCGAGACCGGTGCGACCTTCCTCTACGCCACCCCGGATCAGGCCGAGGCACTCTCCATGGGAGACCGGATTGTCGTCATTCGCCAGGGACACGTCGTCCAGGTGGGAACACCGCAGGAAATCTACCACTACCCTCGGAATGTCTTTGTTGCCGACTTTGTGGGGAGCCCTGGAATGAATTTCGTCCCGGCCCTCTTTGAAGGGGAAGACCGTCTCAATGTGGGTCCAGGGTACTTCACCTTTGCCCTTCCAGAGGATGCTGCCTCGGTCTGTCGAAAGAGTATCAGAAGCCCTGAGGTGATTTTTGGCATTCGCCCCGAGGATATCACAATCTCCCGGGAGGAAGGAGAAGGCTTCTACCCTGCCCAGGTTGAGGTGGTGGAGCCTCTTGGGGTCATCCAGATTGTGCGCCTGCGCCTTGATGGGCATGTTCTCCGGGTACGGAGCGAGGAGGGAGCTCGTTTCGAGGCTGGGGAACGGGTCTTTTTCGGGTTTAAGAAGGAGAAAGTTCGCATTTTCGACCGCATGACCGAGGAACGCATTTTCTGAAAGGGGGATGCCGGATGTTTGGCGTGAATCTCTTTCTCTGGACTGCGGCGTACACAGATAGCGAGGCTCACCTCATCCCTATGGTGAAAGAGCTTGGCTTTGATTGTGTGGAAATCCCGCTTGATCTCCTTGATGCCATTTCTGTGGAGAAGACGAAAGCACTTCTTGAGGAAAACGGGCTTGCGGTGACCGGGTGTGCCGTGGTGGGGGAACGGAGGGACCTCGTGAGTGACAGTGCCGAAATTCGCAAAGAAGCACTCGCTTATTTCACCCGCTGTCTCCAGATGCTCTCCGCCTGGGGTGGAACGGTGCTCTGCGGTCCCTGTTACTCTGCGGTGGGCAAGCTCACTGGAGAACCACGGACGGCGGAGGAGTGGAAGCGAGCAGTGGCAGGCCTCAAAGAACTCGCCAAAGTTGCCGAGGACTGTAATGTGAAAATTGCCGTTGAGCCCCTCAACCGCTTCGAAACGTACTTTCTGAACACTGCGGAGGATGCCGTGCGCCTTGTGGAAGAGGTGGGGAGTCCTTACGTGGGGATTCACCTTGATACCTTCCATATGAATATTGAGGAGAAGAGCCTCTACCAGGCGATCAAAGTGGCAGGGAAGCACCTCTTCCACGTCCATACCTGCGAGAATGACCGGGGAACACCTGGAGAGGGCCACGTGGAGTGGGATGAGGTTTTCCAGGCGCTTCGGGAAATCAACTACCGGGGGGCACTGGTCATCGAGTCCTTCGTCCCGGGCGTGAAGGAGATTGCCCGTGCAGCCTCCATATGGCGTCCCCTTGCGCCAAGCAGCGAATACATCGCCCAGAAGGGCCTCGAGTTCTTGAAAAAGCACTGGAATCCCTGAACCCTTTTCTTCCATGCTACAATGGAGGAAAGGGAGGTTTGCATCAGCTTCGAGGGATTTGACTGTAACTGGTTGTGCTTAACTATTCGCCCGGGTGTCTACGAAGAAGCGGGCCGACGCTGGAAACCTCGAGCGGCAGATGGAGAGACTGCGGGCATACGCACGGGAGAAGGGCTACCGTGTAGTGGCGGAGTATTCGGATGTGGCTTCGGGTTTAAACCAGAACCGCCGGGGCCTGGAACGGGTGCTAAAAAGCGCCGAACGGGGTGAGTTCAGAAAGTTCCTCATCGAATACCCCGACAGGTTGGCCAGGTTCGGGTACGCCTATTTAGAGCGCCATGTAAAGTACTGCGGTGTAGAGATAGAAGTTTCGCGGAAAGAGCCCGAGGACGCACATACGGAGCTGGTGCAAGATTTGTTAGCCATAGTGACTTCTTTTTCGGCCCGGCTGTGTGGAGCGAGGGGTGGGAGGAAAATCCGGCAGGGCTTCCGGGAGCTGATAAGGGATGCCGGAGAGGCAAAAGAAGGACAAATTGAGCTTTACAGTATGCGGGGAGTTTTTTCCAGAGGTCTTCCCCACCTCCCGGTCTCCAAGGTGGAGCCGGGGTGAGGAAGACCCTCTTGTTACGGAGATGCGGCTTTTCTGCGCCTGCATGCGGTGGGCCTTCAACCGGCTCCTGGAAGGCGCTTCCCGCGATGAAATCAAAAAACTCGGCCAGGAGCTTTTCGGTCTCAACTCGCGGTATGCGGACGACGCCAGGCTTAAGGCACAAGGTGTGCTGGACTCCCAGAGAGAGCTCCTGGGACTGGAGATTGAGGAGACGGAAAAGAAGCTGGGCCGGGCAAAGCAAAAGCTCAGCCTGGCTATGAGGAAGCTGGTGGTGGCAGAGAAAAAAGGGACTGCTCCAGAAGTTATTGAAAAACTCCGCCTGGTGGTCAGGGGGCGGAACAACCGGGTAGCATCTTTAGAGAAGAAACTGGCCGAACTGGAGGCCCACCGGGAGAACGGGACCGTACCCAGGGTAGTGTTTGGCGGCAAGAAACTGTGGAAGAAGGTCTGCAAAGGCCGGGCCACGCGGGAGAAGTGGCGGGCCGCTCGCAAAAACCGCCTCTACTCCCGAGGGGACGAGACCAAAGGCGGCAATCCTAACATAAAGGTAACTTACCGGGAGGGGGAGTTCTCCCTGGCGGTGACCATCTCCCACCTCTCGGAGAAGGTAGGCGAGGACGCCCTGGGCCGCCCGAAGATGAGCCGCGCCCCGAGGGTGGAGGGCAGGTTGTGGCTGCCGGAGAAGCACCGGGACCTGGTGCGGGTATGGCTGGCCATGAAGCTACCCTATTCAGTAGAGCTGGTCCGCACCCTGGAGGGCCGCTATATGGTGCATCTGACGTTTGAACTGAGTGGAGTGCGGGAGCCCAACTTGGCTAAAGGTTGTTTAGCCCTGGACACGAACCCTGACGGAGTGGCCTTATGCAACATAAACGCTTCAGGCCAGCCGGAGCCGTGGCCGGAAGGTTTTAGTGTTCCATACCCCGGCAACCTGGGTAAATACGAAGGAGAGTTTCAGGTTACCACTTACCCTAACGGTTTTCTGTACATCAGGGTACCTGACTTGGCTTACGCTTCCGGCTTTCGACGGGACTACCTGATAGGTGTCTTAGCCAAAGTAGTGGGAGACATAGCCTTCTTTCTGGGCAAGCCGGTTATCCTGGAAGACCTGGAGTTTGGGAAAGATAGGCTGGACACCAACAAGAAGTTCAACCGCATGGCTTCAAACTTTCCCTTTGCGAAGATGGTGGAGGCGGTGTGCCGGAGGGCGGTCAAAGAGGGAGTATCTTTCAAGCTCGTGGCTGCCCGGCACACGTCCACTATAGGTTACTGGAAGTACATGGAGTGTTACGCCGTTCCGGTGCACTGCTCGGCGGCACTTGTTGTAGGCCGCCGGGCGATGGGCTTTAAGGAACGGGTAACGAAAGAAATGAAGCAACTGGTAGCCCGTATCAAGCAAAACCTGACCCAAAAGGTCAATCCTGATACACCGAGGGAAGGAGAAGGGATGACCCGCAGGGTCAGGGCCTGCTTGAGACGGCTGGAGGGGAGGCTCCCTGTGCACAACGGGTTTGCCCCGTGGCAGCAGGAAGCGTATTGCTCCGTCTGGCGCGACTTAAAGCTTTTGGCCCTGTCCTTGCGGTGACCCCGTTTAGCCGGTGTCGGACAAACCGGTAGGCGTCCTAACAGGACGCGGGAGGCGGGAGCAATTCCCCGCCGGAAGGTCCACACAGTCCGGCGGTCCGTGCCAGTTGTGCCCTTCCGGTGCAGTACTCCCGTCCGGGTGGGACTCCCGGGCCGAGGTCCCCTGTCGCCCTGCCCCTCGGAGGGCAAATCAAATATCCGGAAGGAGGCGAAAGCCTGGTCTGGGGGCCGGCTTGGCTGAAAATAGAAACAGTCAAGTTTTTGAACCAGGTCGAGGTACATGCGAAACTTTGAGTACTGGAATCCTACGCGCCTCTTTTTTGGACGAGGGGAAACCGACCGGGTAGGGCAGGAATGCCGCAAGTACGGAGAACGGGTGCTCCTTGCTTATGGTGGAGGGAGCATCAAAAAGACCGGTCTCTATGACCGGATAGTGCGTCGCCTGCAGGAGGCAGGGTGTTCAGTTACCGAACTCTCTGGTATCCAGCCAAATCCTCGTCTCAGCAAAGTCCGGGAAGGAGTGGAAATCTGCCGGAGGGAGAAAGTCGAGGTTGTTCTCGCTGTGGGTGGGGGAAGCGTCATCGATACTGCCAAGATTGTTGCCGCAGGAGTGTGCTATGATGGTGACCCGTGGGATTTCTTTACGGGAAAAAGTGTACCGGAACGGAAGCTCCCTCTGGGGACTGTTCTGACTCTTGCGGCCACAGGCTCTGAGATGAACCGGAATGCAGTCATCACAAATGACGAGACTCAGGAGAAACTCGTGGTGAAGAACCCTGTGCTTTTCCCTGACTTTTCCATCCTCGACCCCGAAAACACCTTCACCGTTCCGAAAGACCACACCGTCTACGGCATCGTGGACATGATGGCCCATGTGTTCGAGCAGTATTTCCATCCCGTTCCTGAGACGCCTCTCCAGGACCGCCTGGCAGAAAGCATCATGAAGACCATCATCGAGTACACCCCAAGAGTCCTCGAAAACCCGAAAGACTACGACGCCCGGGCCACCATCATGTGGTGCGGGACACTGGCCCTCAACCATCTTATTGAAGCAGGATTGACAGGGGATTGGGCAACGCACCGGATGGAGCTTGAGTTAAGCGGTGTCTACGACATCCCCCATGGGGCGGGACTGGCCATTCTCTTCCCCCAGTGGATGGAATACGTCCTTCCGCTCATTCCGAAGAAGTTCGCCCAGTTCGCCGAGCGGGTATGGGACATCCCCCGCGGGAACCGAAGCGACGAAGACCTCGGGAGAGCCGGTATTGAGCGGACCCGACAGTGGTTCCGGGAGATCGGTGCTCCCACAAGGCTTCGGGAAGTGGGCATTGGCGAAGAACGTCTTGAGGAGATGGCCGAGAGGGTAGCAAAAAGAGGCCCCATTGGCTCGGTGAAAGTTCTCACGAAAGAAGACATCCTGACGATTTACCGCCGATCTCTCTGACCACAACCTGACCCCGTGCGGGGTCAGGTGCTTTTGATATATCCCCGCTTTGCGCATGCTTCCACAAAGCGCTGGTATTTCTCTTCGTAGAAGACCGAGAGTGCGGGATCAGGCTCTTCCTGTGCCACCACGTGGACCATGTTCTGCGCTGCCTGAGATATCCCTCCAAAAAGCGGGCAGGCTGCCATGATACAGGCTCCTAAAGCAGCGTCGGGGAACCTGGGGAGGTAAAGAGGAAGCCCCAGGATGTTCGCCCGTATCTTCCGCCATATGGGGCTTTTTGCCCCGCTTCCGGAGACGAACACTCGCTGGATTCGGGTGGCTCCAAGACGCTCGAGGAGCTCGAATCCGTAGCGTTCCACGTACCCCACGCCCTCAAGGCAAGCGGCATAGAATTCGAGGTCGTCTTTCCGTTCCCCCAGAGAGAAAAACTCTGCTTCCGGGTGGGCGAAGGGGAAGCGTTCTCCTTTGCGGACCATGGGGTACACGACAAGGCCTGTGGGAAGGGAGAGAAGGGCAACCCTTTCGTCCCATTCGGCAAGGTTCGCTTCAGGGAAGAAGTGGGTGAGGCACTCTCCTCCGGTGTTGGAGGCTCCTCCGGGGAGCCAGAAACCCTCAGGATGGAGGTGGCAGTACACGCGTCCCAGAGGATCCTTCACATGGTGCTCGGAGATGCTTCGCACCACAAGGGTGGTGCCAAGCGTTGAGGAAACATCCCCCGGTCTTGTGGCTCCCGAGGCGTAGAATGCTGCTGTTCCATCCGTTGCTCCGGAAACGACAAACGTCTGGGGAGAGAGGCCCCATGTTCTGGCAAGGGAGAGAGAAAGCGTACCAATGACCTCCCCGCTTTTCACCACTTTGGGGAGTTTTTGGAGAGGAATACCGAGCTTCTCCTCAATGAAGGAAGGCCACCGTTTCTCCATGAGGTCGTAGCCCATTTTCAGGGTGTTCGAGATGTCCGATATCCCAAAAACTCCGGTGAGGTGCCCCACAAGGTAATCCGTGGGGTGGAGGAAATACGCGGCTTTCTCGAAAATTTCGGGGAGGTTCCGTTTGAGCCAGAGGACCTTGCAGAGGGCGAAGGAGGGGTCGAAGCGATACCCCAGACGTTCGGTGAAGTCCTGTGCCGCTTCGTTCACGATGTGAGCCTCTTCCTGGGCTCGGGAATCGTTGTACATGAGGGCGTGCATGAGCGGCTGACCCTGGGCATCGACGGGAACGACGGTCCCCGAAGTCGAGTCACAGGAGATGGCCCTGAGGGATGTGAGGGGATAGCCAAGGGCACTGAAGGCGGCAAGGGTTTTTGCGACGCATCGCTCTGTTTTCTCCCACCACTCTCTGGGGTCCTGTTCGAAACGTCGTCCTTCCTGGAGGGAAAACCGGATATCTTCTTTTTCTTCCACGATGACCTCTCCCCGGAGGTTCGCCACCATGGCCCGGACTCCCTGGGTACCGAGGTCGATACCAAGGACAAAGGTGTCCTTCACCCTGTTCACTCCTTTTGATTTTTGTCTTCTGTCATTGTACTACTCCTTTGCCTTGCGTGGTATAATACTCTTCCACCTCTGGGGTGGAGTCTTCCAGAAAGGGGAGTACCGTTGAAAGACCTTCTCCTTGTTGGTCTTGGCGGAGCGCTGGGGGCTGTGCTCCGTTTCAGCGTGGGATGGTGGGTGCAGAAGAACATCCTGACCTTTCCCCTTGGGACTTTCCTCATCAATGTCCTGGGAAGTTTCTTTCTGGGCTTCATTATGTATGCCGTCGAGTACGGTGGTTTCGTCGATCGCGAACTCCGTGTTTTCCTCACCATTGGGGTTCTCGGAGCCTTCACCACTTTTTCTTCGCTGGAGTACGAATCCCTGCGGCTTTTTGAGGAAGGGGAGCTCTCGCTCTTTTTCCTCAACCTCTTTGGCAACGTCGTCCTGGGCCTTGGTGCAGTGGTACTTGGGAAAGTTCTGGCAGGCGTGTTTTTCCATTAAGCCATGAAGCGGGAAGAAGAGGCGGTCCTTTTACGGATTTTCATCGGGGAATCGGATAGGTACAGGGGAAAGCCTCTCTACCAGTACCTCCTTGAGATGTTCCGGAAGGAGGGCCTGAGCGGGGCAACGGTTTTTCGCGGTATCGCAGGATTCGGAAAAAAGAGCGTGCTCCAGGCAACCTCAATTCTCCGCCTCTCCACGGACCTTCCAATCGTCATTGAGGTCGTGGACACCAGGGAGAAGATTGAACGTATCAAGCCCATCATCGATGAGGCAGTGAAAGAGGGACTGGTGACGGAGGAAAAGGTACGGGTTTTCCTCTATGAGGGGTAATGACCGTTCCGTTTGCCCTCGAGGCCATGGTGGACGAGCTCCTTTTGGGTTCTTTCTGAAGGGAACACCCAGTAAAGGTTGACCCTCTCGCCTGCCCGGGGTATAATTTTTGAAAACAAAAACTTCTTCAGGGCAGGGTGAGGGGAAACCCAATTCCCGACCGGCGGTGAGAGGCGAAAGCCTCAAGCCCGCGAGCCCCTCTTCGGCAAAGAGGGGTTGATCCGGTGGAAATCCGGGGCCGACGGTACAGTCCGGATGGGAGAAGAAGTTTTTCCGGTTACCCTCAAGCCCTGAAGGCGAAAGAGCTTTCAGGGTTTTTTGTTTGCCCTGGGAAGGAGAAAGGGAGGTTGCACCGTGAAGAAGTACTTCATCTACGCTGGGGCTTTTGCTGCGCTTTCGCTTGTTCTCGACCTTTTTGTTCACTTCCCCCTGATTCCTTCGGCGTCGTTTTTGCTCTACCGGCCAGGGGACATCCCCATTCTCATGGTGAGCCTGAAGTTTGGTCCGGGGGCAGGGCTTTTTGCCGCAGCCATTGTGGCAGTGCTTTTTGCCCTCCTCACCGGGCAGGGCGGTCCCTGGGGTATGCTCATGTACTTTCTGGCCTGCGGAACCTTTGTAGGAGTGGCAGGACTTCTGTACAGGCGGCATCGAACCCTCCGGGGGGCCTTTTTTGGCCTTCTGGCCGGGCTTTTCATCATGACCGGGGTCATGGCTTTTGCCAACCTCATCGTGACCCCCATCTACCTTGGGGTACCAAGGAGCACGGTCCTTGGAATGATTCTCCCGGTTGTGGTGCCCTTCAATCTCCTCAAGGGAGCTCTGAATGCCACGGTGACCCTGCTACTTTACAAAAAGGTGAGCGCGTTCTTAGAAGGGACTGTTCCTGTCCGGGCTGCTTCCCAGAAGCTCCAGTGAGAGAAGAAGGATTTTGTACCGAAGCCCGTACCCCGAAAACCCTCCAGGGGAGGATTTCCCCACCACCCGGTGGCAGGGGATGAAAAGAGGCAGCGGGTTTTTTCCCACCGCCCTTCCCACGGCTCTTGTGGCCCGGGGGAGGGCGATTGTTTCTGCAAGGTCCCTGTAGGTGACCAGGGTCCCGTAAGGAATGGAGGCAACGGCTTCAAGGACTCTCCTGGTGAAGGGGGAGAGGTGTCCGAGATCAAAAGGGTACGGGAAACTCACGCGTTGCCCCTCAAAGTATGCCTGGACCCGGGAAGTGACCTCGGGGAAGGGCGGTGTGCCGGTAGTGAGGCTTTTCAGCGTCACTCCGTAGCGGGCAAGGTGCCTCAGGGCTTCTTCCTTTGTCCTCTGGGGTAGGACGAAATGCGTGAGGCTTTCCCGCCAGCCAAGAAGGGCAAAACCAAAACGGGTGGGAATGAAACATATTCCAAGCTCCATGGTTTACTTCTCTCTTTTTCTGCGTATAATAAAGATAGCTCAGAGAAAGGTCAAGAGGAAATCCTGGGAAGGGGAAGAGTAGTCTCCGGGTCTCCCTCAAAGAGAGTCGGGGGAAGGTGGAAGCCCGGCAGGGAGATGGAGATGAATGGGCCCCTGAGGAGCAGGCCGAAGGATAGTAGGCTGTGCCGTTTTCCCCGATAGAGGAACAGAGTGGGGTGATGAGCCCAAGAAGGGTGGCACCGCGAGTTTGCCCCTCGTCCCTGGCGGCGAGGGGCTTTTTTGTAAAACACGCTGAAGGGGGGTTGAGCATGAGAAAGATAGGCATTGTGGTGCTTGTGCTTTTCGTCCTTGGGGTGTCTCTGGGGGCTCTGGCTCAAGATAAGGTGAAGATTGGGATCATGCAGATTGTCGACCATCCAGCGCTCAACGCCGTTCGTCAGGGGTTCATCGACGCCATGAAGGAAGTCTACGGGTACGTGGAGGGCGAAAACGTCGAGTACGATGCCCAGTCTGCTCAGGGTGACGTAGCCACGGCCAACACCATCGCCCGGAAGTTCGTCACCGAGAAAGTGGACCTCATCGTTTCCATCGCCACACCGACCTCGCAGGCGGCGGTGAACGCCACCAGAGATATCCCCATTGTTTTCTCCGCCGTAACCGATCCGGTGAGTGCTGGACTCGTCAAGGACCTGGAAAAGCCCGGTGGTAACGTCACGGGAATTTCGGATATGACTCCGGTGGCACGGCAGATTGCGCTCATTAAGTTTCTCTTCCCTGAGGCAAAGCGGATTGGGACGCTCTACAACGCGGGAGAAGTGAACTCTGTGGTCACCAATGAACTCGCCAAGAAAGCCTGCGCCGAGCTCGGCCTTGAGCTTGTGGAGGCTACTGTAGCGAGCACGGCCGATGTGGCTATAGCTGCCCAGTCCCTTGTGGGGAAGGTCGACGCCATCTACGTCTCAACGGACAACACCGTGGTCAGTGCCCTGGATGCGGTGGGGAATGTGTGTCTAGCCAACAAAATCCCCCTGATTCTTGCCGACCCAACGACCATTGGCAAGGGAGCACTCTGTGCCCTTGGGTTTGACTACTACCTCCACGGGAGGCAAACTGCGGACATCGTGGCCCGGATTCTTAAGGGAGAGAAGCCCGGAGATATTCCGGTGGAGTTCGCGAAAAAGCTCTCTCTCCTTGTGAATCCGAAGACTGTGGATGCTCTGGGTCTGTCCATGGGAGATCTTGAGGTCAAAGTGCAGCAGTTTGTTGAGGAAATGAAAAAGGAGGGTGTGGAGGTTACCTTCGGTAAGGTCGAATGACAGAAAGGCCCCGCGTAAGGGGGCCTGCTTCTTACGCGGGGCTGCGGAAGGGGGCCTGTGGTATTCGGGAGTTCTTCCTTTACAGTGTCCAGGAAGGGTTACTTTTTGGTATTCTGGCTCTGGGAGTTTTCATCACCTTCCGATGTCTGAACTTTCCTGATCTGACCGTTGACGGGAGTTACCCTCTTGGGGCAGCGGTCTTTGCCCTCATGATGTACCGGGGGTATGGTCCGATAGCAGGTGTGGTGGGTGCCCTTGCAGCCGGGGCTTTAGCGGGGCTTTTCACCGGCGTTCTTCACACCTTTTCCCGAATTCCTGCTCTTCTCTCGGGTATTCTCACCATGATTTGCCTGTATTCCATAAACCTTCGGATTATGGGGAGGCCGAATATTTCGCTTTCGGAGAACCTCGGGCACCGGACGATTTTTGTGATCCTGCGGGATGCTTTCCCCACCGTTCCCGAGGTGTACGTCCGTTTCCTTTTCCTCTTTGCCCTGCTTGTGGTTCTGAAGTTCCTCCTTGATGCTTTCCTGCAGACGGAAATCGGCCTTTCCATCCGGGCAACGGGGGACAACGAGACCCTTGTGGCGACTCAGGGAATTAATCCTGACGATATGAAGCTCATTGGTATCAGCCTTTCTAACGCTCTGGTGGCGCTCTCTGGGGCCATGTTTGCCCAGTACCAGAGCTTTGTGGACATCAACATGGGCATTGGCATGGTCATCTCAGGCCTTGCTTCAGTCATTGTGGGAGAGGTGCTCTTGCGGGGGAAAACAATTTTCGTGATGACCCTGCAGGTTATCGTGGGGTCGGTCGTGTACCGTCTTGCCACTGCTGTGGCCCTGAACTGGGGTTACAGCATTGGGTTCAAGCCCTATGACCTGAAGCTCTTTACAGGGATTCTCGTCATCATCATCCTTTCTTTTCCAGTTCTCAAAGAGAAATTCGGGAAGGCGTAAGCTATGCTCAAACTCGACCGGGTGAACAAGTACTTTTTCCGGAATACTCAGGATGAGCGATGGGCGGTGCGGAATTTAAGCCTTGAGGTGCGGAGGGGAGAGTTTGTGACCGTGGTTGGGAGTAACGGTGCGGGGAAAACGACGCTCCTCAACCTCATCAGCGGGACGTACTTTCCCGACAGCGGCCGCATCTTCATCGACGGCCACGATGTGACTACCGTTCCAGCCTATGAGCGGGCGAAGTACCTTGGCAGGGTCTTCCAGAACACTTTCCAGGGAACAGCCTCGAGTCTCACCATTGAGGAGAATCTGGCCATTGCGTACCTTAAGGGGAAGAGGAAGGGTATTCGCATGGCTATCAATGAAAAGATGCGGGAGTACTTCCGGGAACGGCTGGCAGAAATCGGCCTTGGCCTTGAGAGGCGGCTCAAAGACAGGGTTGGCCTTCTCTCTGGAGGTCAGAGGCAAGCGCTGGCGCTTCTCATGGCCACTTTTGGCAACCCCAAGATCCTCCTTCTTGACGAGCACACGGCAAACCTCGACCCCAAAACGGGGGAGAAAATCATGGAACTGACCACGCGCCTTATTGAGGAGAATGCCCTCACTGCCATCATGGTCACCCATAACCTCCAGGATGCCCTCCAGTATGGGAACCGCACCCTCATGATGGACGAGGGTGAAGTGGTTCTCGACATCTTCGGTGAGGAGCGGAAGAGGATGACCATCCAGGAGCTCCTCGAGCGTTTCAGCGAGCTGCGTCACAAGAAATTCGCAGAGGATAGAGCACTGCTCTCCTCATAGAAGAAAGGGGGAAAAAGTATGAACGAGAACCGTGTTCTTCTGAGCGAACGGGAAATGCCCACCGTGTGGTACAACATCCTCCCGGATCTTCCCCGCCCTCTGGATCCGCCGCTCCATCCTCTGACGAGGGAACCGGTGAAGCCCGAAGACCTTGCGCCCGTTTTCCCGCCAAGCCTTATCGAGCAAGAAGTGAGCTCCAGTCGTTTCATTGATATTCCCGGAGAGGTTCTTGACATCTACCGTCTGTGGCGGCCGACGCCTCTTGTGCGAGCTCGCCGGCTGGAGAAGGCCCTGAACACACCGGCGCGGATTTACTACAAGTATGAGGGAGTGAGCCCCGCGGGAAGCCACAAGCCAAACACTGCAGTCGCCCAGGCCTATTACAACAAAAAAGACGGCACAAAACGCCTGACGACAGAAACCGGCGCAGGACAGTGGGGTTCGGCTCTCGCCATGGCCTGTCAGTTCTTTGGTCTGGAATGTACGGTGTACATGGTGCGGGTGAGTTACGAGCAGAAACCCTACCGGCGGGTTCTCATGGAGACCTGGGGGGCGAAGGTGTACCCAAGCCCCAGCACTCGCACCAAAGCCGGTCGAGATATTCTCGAGAAAGATCCCAACTCTCTGGGAAGCCTTGGTATTGCCATCAGCGAGGCTATTGAGGATGCGGTGACCACACCGCACTCAAAGTACAGCCTGGGAAGTGTACTCAACCATGTGCTCCTCCACCAGACCATTATCGGGGAAGAGGCAAAGCTCCAGCTTGAGAAAATCGGTGAGTACCCCGATATCATTGTGGGCTGTGTGGGAGGAGGGAGCAACTTCGGAGGCATCCTCCTGCCCTTTATGCGGGATAAACTCGAAGGGAAGAAGAACTTCCGGGGAATTGCCGTGGAACCGGTAGCGTGTTCGTCGCTCCTTCGGGGGCGGTACGAGTACGATTACGGGGATGTGGCGAAGAACACTCCGCTTTTGAAGATGCACACTCTGGGTCACGAGTTCATCCCCCCGGCCATCCATGCGGGAGGGTTACGCTACCACGGAATGGCCCCCATCATCAGCCTCCTGTACGATGCTGGTCTCATCGAGGCCCAGGCTTACCACCAGAATGCGGTATTCGAGGCGGCGGTGCTTTTCGCCCGAACCGAGGGTTTTGTGATAGCCCCTGAGACGGCCCATGCCGTTAAGGCAGTAGTCGAAGAGGCGAAAAAGTGCGCCGAAACGGGTGAAGAAAAGGTCATCCTCTTCAACTGCAGTGGTCATGGGTTCCTTGACCTTGGGGCTTACGACCAGTACCTCTCTGGGAAACTCCCCGATGTGAACCACGAAAAATGAAAAAAGCGGGGCAATTTGCCCCGCTTTTCGAGACCCTTGCGTTGTCCCTCTCCCTTCCCTATAATTAGTCAAAATCACCCTCTGAGGAGGGAAGGCTTCATGGTGAAAATCACGGATACCACGCTTCGTGACGCCCACCAGTCGCTTATTGCCACGCGACTTCGCACCGAAGATATGCTACCGATTCTTGAGAAGATGGACGAGGTCGGGTTCTACTCGCTGGAATGCTGGGGTGGAGCGACCTTTGATGCTGCCATGCGGTATCTCTGCGAAGACCCCTGGGACCGGCTCCGGAAAATCAGGGAACGGGTGCAGAAGACGCCTCTGCAGATGCTACTTCGGGGACAGAACCTCCTGGGGTATCGCCATTACAGCGATGATATTGTGAAGCGGTTCATTCCCCTGTGCGTCAAGAACGGCATTGATATCATCCGGATCTTTGACGCCCTCAACGACATCCGGAATATGGAGCTGGCAATAAAGGTCGCCAAAGATGTAGGAGCCATTGTTCAGGGGGCCATATGTTACACCATAAGTCCCGTACACACCATTGAGTCCTTTGTGGAGCTTGCGGTGAAACTCGAGGAGCTTGGGTGCGATGTCATTTGTATCAAGGATATGTCGGGAATCATTTCTCCCCAGGCAGCCTATGACCTTGTCCTTGCTTTGAAGAGAAGCCTTCGCGTTCCTGTACACCTCCACACCCATTCCACAAGCGGCATGGGTATGGTGAGTTATTACGCTGCCTGCCAGGCAGGGGTTGACATCATCGATTGTGCCTTTTCCCCTTTTGCTGGAGGGACTTCGCAGCCACCGCTTGAACCCATGGTGGCGTGCCTCAAGGGAACACCCTATGACCCGGGGTTTGATTTAGAAAAGCTCATAGAAATCGGATATTACTGGCTCAAAGTACGGGAGAAATACCAGGCACTCATCACGCCTGTTGCTGAACGCCCTGATGTTAGCGTGCTCATCCACCAGATCCCGGGCGGGATGATTACCAATCTCTACTCCCAGCTCAAAGAACAGCGGGCTGTGGATCGTTACCGCGAGGTGCTTGAGGAGGTTCCCCGTGTCCGGGAGGATCTGGGGTATCCTCCCCTTGTGACGCCGACAAGTCAAATTGTGGGAACTCAGGCGGTGCTCAACGTCCTTATGGGCGAGCGGTACAAGAAGGTCACCGAGGAAGTGAAGCGGTACTGCCTCGGGTATTACGGAAGGCCTCCTGCCCCAATCAAAGAAGAAGTCCTGAAGAAGGTCATTGGGGACGAGAAGCCTATTGACGTGCGCCCCGCTGACCTCCTGGAGCCTGAATGGGAAAAGATTGTGCAGGAAGTGCAGGAACTCGGTCTTGCGGTAGATTCCGAGGAGGATATCCTCACCTACGCCATGTATCCACAAATTGCGGCGAAGTTTTTCCGGTGTGAGCTTGTACCCGAGGAAATTCCTGCTTCGACTTCCGGGGAAAAGGTGGGGACTGTGGCTGTCAACAACGTTCCTGACGAGTTTGTGGTGACGGTGGACGGGGAGGAGTTCCACGTGAAGGTTCGACCTGTGCTTTCGGTCACCCGCGTGGAGGAGGAAAAGAGGGAAACCCCCGTAAGACCCCGGGAAATCCCCAGGGGGGCTATTACCTCTCCCATGCAGGGGATGATTGTAGCGCTTAAAAAGAAGGTCGGAGACCGGGTGCAAAAAGGGGAGACCGTTGCCGTACTTGAGGCAATGAAGATGCAAACGGAAATCCATTCGGACTTTGAAGGTGTGGTGAAGGAGATTTACGTGTACGAGACAGAAATTGTGGATTTTGGCGATGTCATTATGGTTGTGGAGTGAACTTCTATGTTCCGAAAGGTTCTCGTGGCCAATCGTTCTGAAATTGCCGTGCGGGTCATGCGGGCGTTACGGGAACTCGGGATAAAATCGGTGGCCATTTACTCTGATGTGGACCGGCATGCTATCCACACGTACTACGCTGATGAGGCGTATCCTCTTGAAGGGAACCACCCCCGGGATACGTATCTCAACATCAAAAAGATTATCCAGATTGCCAAGAAAGCCCAAGTTGATGCCATCCATCCCGGATATGGTTTCCTGGCCGAAAACCCTTCATTTGCCTACGCCTGTGAAAAGGAGGGTATCGTCTTCATCGGTCCCTCAAGCAGGGTTATTGAGCTCATGGGCAACAAGATTGTCGCCCGCAAGATTATGAAGGAAGCAGGCGTTCCGGTTGTGCCGGGAAGTGATGGAGAGGTGCAGACCCTCGAAGAGGCGCTGCGTATCGCAGACAGCGTAGGGTACCCTGTTATTATCAAGGCTGCGGCTGGCGGTGGGGGCATCGGCATGCGGATTGTCCACACTCCCCGGGAGCTCGAGCAGGCAATGGCGCAGGCTAAGGCTACGGCGCTTTCCGCTTTTGGGGATGCAAGCATCTTCATTGAAAAGTACGTGTCCAACCCTCGCCATATCGAGTTTCAGATTCTTGCCGATGCCTACGGGAATGTCATCCACCTGGGGGAGCGGGAATGCACCATCCAGCGACGGCATCAGAAGCTCCTTGAAGAGGCACCGTCACCCGTCATGACCGAAGAACTGCGCCAGAAAATCGGCGCTCTTGCCGTTCGGGCAGCAAAAGCGGTGAACTACGTGAATGCCGGTACCGTGGAGTTCATTTACAGCGAGGGCAACTTCTATTTCATCGAGATGAACACCCGTATCCAGGTGGAACATCCCATCACCGAGATGGTCACCGGTATCGACATTGTGAAGGAGCAGATTCGTATCGCTGCGGGAGAACCTCTGTCCATACGTCAGGAGGACGTGGTGCTCCGGGGACACGCCATTGAGTGTCGTATCAACGCCGAAGACCCCCTGAATAACTTCGCTCCCTCTCCGGGGAAGCTCATCGGATACCGTTCCCCGGGAGGGATTGGTGTTCGGGTGGATTCAGGCGTTTTCACCTCCTATACCATTCCTCCCTTCTACGATCCGATGATTTCTAAACTCGTGGTCTGGGGAAGGACCAGGGAAGAGGCCATCAGGAGGATGGAACGCGCCCTGTACGAGTACATCATTGTCGGCCCAAAGACCAACATTCCCTTCCACAAGGCGGTCCTGGCCAATGAACGGTTCCGCCGTGGAGAGCTCACCACGCACTTTATCAGCGAGGAAAGTTCGCTCTTTACGGAGATGGAGCGCATTATGGCTGAAGAGCAGCCTCTTCAGGAGAAACTCCAGAAAATTTTCCGTGTCGAGGCAAAAGCCGCTGCGGCGGTTGCCGGAGTGGAAACATTTTTACACTTTGCCTCTGGAGAGAAAAAGACGAAGTAGCGTGTTACAATATTGTCAAACTTTTCCTTAGGGTTGGGGGTGAACGTATGTACCTTCTTGGAACCGATATCGGCACAAACGGTACGAAAACGGTCATGGTGGACGAGAAGGGGAATTTCATTGCCGACGCCTTCGTCGAGTACGACGTGATCACGCCGCGGCCCTCCTGGGCAGAGCAGTGGCCTGATGTGTGGCTTGACGCCGTGGTGAAAACCGTGGCCCGCTGCGTGGAGAAGTCCAAGGTGAACCCCAGGGATATCGCGGGTCTTGCCATCAGCGGACTTTACGGAGGATCGGGAATTCCGGTGGACAGGGATATTCGGCCACTCCGCCCCTGCCTCATCTGGATGGACCGTCGGGCCCGGAAGGAAACCCAGTGGGTGAAGGACAATGTTCCCCTGGAGAAAATCTTTGGTATCACCGGCAATTACGTGGATTCCTACTACGGCTTCACCAAGATGATGTGGATTCGAAACAACGAGCCCGAGGTCTGGGAAAAGATTTACCAGTTTGTCACCCCCAAGGACTACGTGGTGTACTGCCTCACTGGAGAGCTGGCCACCGACTACTCCTCGGCGGGGAACATCGGCGGAGTTTTCGATATTCGCAAGAGAACCTGGTCTGATGAGATGTGTGAAATCCTCGGCATTCCGAGGAGAATGCTTCCGGAGAAAATCTACAAGTCCTCCGAAATCGTGGGTAAGCTCAAGAAAGAATTTGCCGAAAAGATGGGTCTTCTAAGCGGCATGCCCATTGTGGCAGGAGGTGTCGACGCCCCGGTGGCTCAGCTTGCCGCAGGTGTCCTTGGCCCTGGCGAACACGTGGCGATGGCAGGGACCTCAATGTGCTGGGGAACGGTTCACGACGGAACGTACCTCACGCCTTTTTTGGTGAGCTTCCCCTATGTGGTGTACGATGACCAGCTCATCTACACTTTTGGTGGGAGCGCAACTTCCGGGGCTCTGGCTCGCTGGTTCCGGGACCAGTTCGGCCGCTTGGAAAAGGAGGCGGAAAAGGATTTCGGTATCCCGGCGTATACCCTGCTTGAGCTCCAGGCTCGGGACATCCCCCCAGGGAGCGACGGCATCATCGTCCTTCCGTACTTCATGGGAGAACGTTCCCCCATCTGGGATCCGGATGCCAGGGGAACAATCCTTGGACTTTCTCTTTACCATACCCGGGCCCACGTCTACAAGGCTATGCTTGAGGCGGCAGCCTACGCTCTCCGGCACAACATGGAAGAGGCCCTGAAGACGGGCATGAAGCTTAATCCTGAATGCTGGATTGTCGGTGGGGTTGCCCGGTCCTCGTTCTGGGTGCAGATTTTTGCCGACGTCACTGGCTTTGATATGAAGCGTCTCTCCAAAGACGTTGAAGCACCCTTTGGCGATGCCTTCCTTGCAGGGCTCGGAACCGGGGTCATCGATAAACCCGAACGGATTAAGGAGTGGGTGAGTTTCCGGCCGATCATCAAGGTCGACCCGGAGAGGAAGGCTCTCTATGATCAGTACTACGCCCTTTTCCGGGAACTCTATGAGAAGACGAAGGACGTTATGAGGAAGCTCGCTGAACTCATGTAGGGGGTTTTTCATGAATGAACCTTGAGGCCCTTTTTTCTCTAAACTGCGGCATGTACGTGGTTGCCGCTCGGGCTGGGGAGAGCCTGGGGGGCTGTATCGTGAACGCCCTGGTGCAGGTGACCGCCTTTCCTCCACAGCTTGTGGTGAGCATCCACAAGGACAATGCCACCTGTGGACTCGTGGAGCGCAGCGGGTACTTTGCAGTGTCGGTCCTTGACCAGGATACACCACTCCAGCTCATCGGGCTCTTTGGCTTTCGGAGTAGCAGAGAGACGGGAAAGTTCGACCAGGTACCCTACTTTTTCGGGAAAACGGGTATGCCCGTTCTTTCCGAGCACACTGTAGCCTATGTTGAGGCCAAGGTGGTCAACCGTCTGGACGCGGGAACGCATATCCTCTTTCTTGGGGAAGTTGTGGAAGCAGAGTTCGTGAACCCCTCAGCCATTCCCATGACCTACGCGTACTACCGGGACGTGAAAGGCGGTAAAGTTCCCCGTAAAGCAGCAACGTACAAGGAAGAAAAGGCAGAGCCTGGGGAGATTGAGCGGTACCGTTGCAAGGTCTGTGGCTATATTTACGATGCCCGTTTTGGAGACCCCGATTCAGGGATTCCGGCGGGAACCCGCTTTGCTGATCTTCCCGAGACCTGGGTTTGTCCGATCTGTGGGGTAGGTAAAGACCAGTTCGAGAGGGTGTAGGGTGCCACACCCTCTCGAACCCCCTGATTTTCTGAGGAGGGGAAAGGACATGAGGGGTTTCAGCGGGATTGTCCTCCTTGTGCTGACTCTCACTTCGGCACTCCTTGGGTGTGGACCCTGGGAGACCGTTCCTACTGTTGCGCTTTCTGAGCTTCCGGCATGGGTGGGGAAACGGGTGGTGATTGAGGGGTGCCTGCGGTTTTCCTGTCCACAGGTTCCCGGGGCTTCGTATCCTCGGGATTGTCTTGTCTTTTTGCAGGAAAGCGAGTCCACGGCGTACCTTGAGTTTCCCCAGGGGAGAGAGGACCTTCGACGTACCCTGGACGGCTACTACGAGGCGAGCTTCACAGGATGTGTCCTCGTCCGGGTGGAGGGGAGGGTGGTGGAACGTTCCTGTGACGTCCCGGGATGTGTTCCCTGGATTTTCCTTGAGGTAGCAAGGATCCTCGAGGTTCAGGGAGTGCGGTCCCTGAGACCGGGAGCAGCTCACCCGAGAAATTTCTCCCCAGGTCGTTGACATCCTGGGGGAAAGGTATATAATAACCTCCGAAAACGTAAGGGGGTGGAAGAGGAGCTCCATGAGGCGTTGGAAAACGCCGGTTCTGTTCTCCTGAAAGCCCGGTTGAGGAATGGCTCCTTCCTCGATCGGGAGTGCCCCCCATGTGTTCTGGCATGAGAGGGGGAGCACCAGATGTGCTGTGAGCTGAAAAGTGGTGTTCCTTCTATCTTTGGGAAGTGAATAGCACAATGGTCACGGTGCTTGAAGCACCGTGACCATTGTTTTTGCTCGAGTATCTATCCCCAGGTGGCGCTGGGGGTAGATTTTTCCTTTTATCCTTGGGAGAGTTTCTGAAGGGAGGGATGCGCGATGGAGAAGGAAACCCTGGAAGTGGGCATGCACCTTGTGCTGGATGGTCGGAGCTCGGATCCTGAAATCATCGGAGATGTGGACCGTATCAGGAAGTTTCTGGACGAATTTCCGAAGTACATGGGCATGACCAAGGTCACTCCACCGTATGTGTTCCGGTATCAGGGGGCCACACCTGAGGAGAGTGGCATCTCTGGTATCGTCATCATTGCCGAAAGCCACATCAGCATTCACACCTTCCCTGCCCGGCGGTACGTGAGTGTAGACATCTTCTCCTGCAAGCCCTTTGACGTTGACGAGGCGGTTCAGGGGCTTGTGGAGTACTTCCGCCTTGTGGAGTTCCGCCGTCAGGTCTTCGACCGGGGCGTGGAGTACCCCAGAGACCTCTTTTCGAGCATTCCTCTGGTTTTGGAGGAACGATTGGAGATGCTTGGGAAAATGGCACACACTTGACTCACAACGTTCGTGTAGCGGGGCGAGTGGAAAAGAACAAAAGACCACTCGCCCTTATTTTTTTCTCTGGGCTTCCTGTTTTGCCTGGCACTCCACGCAGTATGAAGTATAAGGAATGGCCTGCAGACGTTCCAGAGGGATTTTCCTCCGGCAGATCTCGCAGGTGTCGTAGGTTCCGGCCTCAATTCTTCGGAGGGCTTTGTCGATCATCTCAAGGGTCTCAAGGAGCATTCTCCTTGAGGAGAGTTCAAGTTCCATGGAGAACGTGGCATTCCCCATGTCGGCTTCATCCAGGGCTTCCCCTCCCACACGACCATGTGCGTCCTGAGCTTTTCGTGCCAGGGCCTCGGTGACCTCTTTCCGAAGCCTCAGAAGTTCTGCCTGAAACTGGACTTTCTTCTCCTCGTCCATCGCGTTCACTTCCCGGGTATATTTTAAACCATCTGCGAGTGTTGTAAAATTACGATGCGAAGAAGTTTGCCTCTTTGGGGAAGAACGTGAAGAGAAACATTGTTGGTATGCTTCCTGAGGACCTTGTGTCCTGGCTTGGACGCGAGGGAGAACCCTCATACCGGGCAAGGCAGATTCTCCGGTGGGTCTATGAGAAAAGGGTATCGTCGTTCCAGGACATGAGCGATATCCCCCTGGGATTGCGGGAGAGGCTCTCGGCGTCTTTTGTTCTTGGGACGACACGGATTGCCGAAGTCCAGACCTCTTCTGATGGAACGAAGAAGTTCCTTCTTGTCTTCCCTCAGGGGGATTCGGTGGAGGTTGTGGCCATTCCTCAGCGATCATGGTACACCGTGTGCCTTTCAACCCAGGTGGGGTGTCCGGTGCGCTGTCCGTTCTGCGCCACGGGAAGAGCAGGATTCCGCCGCTCTCTCACTGCCGATGAAATTGTGGAGGGAGCCTGGCGAGTGAGTCAGAGCGAAAGAGAGAGGATCACCCATCTGGTATTCATGGGTATGGGAGAGCCGCTGCTCAACTATGAAGAGCTCACCCGGGCTCTTCGGGTTTTCAATAGTCCCGAAGGTTTCGGGATTGGGTCGCGCCGGATTACAGTTTCCACGGTGGGGGTTCCGGAGAAGATGCTCCAGCTTGCCCGGGACTGGCCGGAGGTGAACCTCGCGCTGTCGCTGCATGCTCCCTCTGATGACCTGCGGAACTTCCTCGTTCCGCTCAACAGGACGTATCCTCTAAAGGAGGTGCTTGCCGCTTTGCGGGAGTACCTTCGCCTGACCCGCCGGCGGGTCACCATAGAGTACACCCTGTGGCAGGACTTAAACGATGGCAAAGTGCACGCCCTGCAGCTTTCCCGGCTTCTTCAAGGGCTCCTTGTCCATGTGAATCTCATTCCGGGAAACCGGATCAAAGGAACACCCTTTGTGCCTTCTCCGCCGGAGCGTGCCGCGGCTTTTGCGGCGCTTCTGCAAAGGCACGGTATACCGGTGACGCTGAGGAGGTCCAGAGGACGAGATATTCAGGCGGCCTGTGGAGAGCTCTATCGCATTCATGGTTTGAGGGGAGAGGTGGCGGGATGATTATTGTCTTAAAAAGTGGTGTGACGCAGCAGGAAATTGACGAGGTTGTGCGGCGACTGAAGCGCCTGGGATTTGGGGTGCACATCTCCCAGGGGGTTGAGCGGACGATTATCGGTGCTATCGGAGATGAGCGGGGGGTGAACCTGGAGGAGAAAATCGGGGTCCTCCCCTTCGTGGAGCGGGTAATCCCCATCCTCACTCCCTACAAGCTCACGAGTCGGGAGTTCCGGGAGACGGACACGGTGGTTCGGGTGGGGGATGTGGAGATTGGGCCGGGGAGATTCGTGGTGATGGCCGGTCCCTGTGCGATTGAATCTGAGGCCCAGATCGTTGAGGTAGCCCACCGGGTGAAGGAAGCAGGGGCAAAGATTCTCCGCGGTGGGGCCTTCAAACCCAGGACGTCCCCCTACAGTTTCCAGGGGCTTGGGGAAGAGGGTCTGCGGCTTCTGGCCAAGGCCAGAGAGGAAACGGGGCTTCCCTTTGTCACCGAGGCTCTGGGAATTGAGGAGCTTCCTCTTGTGGCCGAGTACGCGGACATGATTCAGATTGGGGCGCGGAACATGCAGAATTTCCGCCTTCTTGAGGCGGTTGGGCGACTCCGGAAACCTGTGCTTTTGAAGCGGGGCATGATGAACACCGTGGATGAGCTTTTGATGTCTGCAGAGTACATCCTCGCCCAGGGGAACTACCAGGTGGTGCTCTGTGAACGGGGCATCCGGACCTTTGAGCCCTCAACCCGGAACACCCTTGATTTGAGCTGCGTGCCTCTTGTGAAGAAGAAGAGCCACCTTCCCATCATCGTGGATCCGAGTCACGGGACAGGACGGAGTGACCTTGTAATTCCGATGAGCCTTGCGGCGCTGGCCTGTGGTGCTGATGGCCTCATCGTTGAGGTTCATCCCAATCCCATTGAGGCGCTTTCCGATGGTCCCCAGTCACTGACTCCGGATCAGTTCACCACGCTCATGAAGGAGCTCCGGAAACTCGCGGTCATCATGGGGAGGGAAATGTAGGATTGGAGACGTTCACCGTTGGGATTGTGGGGCTCGGCCTTGTGGGAGGGTCACTGGGGCTTGACCTTGCCCTGTGGGGGAAGAAGCGCTGCATCATTGGGTACGACAGGGTTAAAGACGTCGCTCTCCAGGCCCGGGAAAAGGGCGCGATTGAGGTTGTGGCAGAGAGCGTCGAGGAAGTGGCGGAATGCGCCGATCTTCTCTTCATCGCCACACCAGTTCGGGAAATCCCCCGGGTGTTTTTTGCCGCCCGACCCTTCCTGCGAAAAGGCGTGAGAGTGCTGGACACAGGGAGCTCAAAGGAGTGGGTTTTTCGGGAAATTCGCCCTGAAGGACTTGATGTCGAATATGTTGGGTTTCACCCTATGGGGGGGTCGCGGGAAGGCGGGATTGACCGGGCCCGGCCTGGGCTTTTCCGGGGTATGCCGGTGCTTGTGATTCCGGGAAGAATCAGGGAGGAAACGCGGGTACTCCTCCAGGAGCTTGGAGAAGTCATTGGAGGACGGGTTTTTTTTTGACCCCTGGGGAGCACGATGAAATCTGTGCTTTCGTGAGCCATCTGCCACACATCCTGGCCAATGTGTTCCTGCAGACCGCCTGTGCGGTCCGGGAAGACATTGCCCGTTTTGGTGGTCCCTCTTTCCAGGATATGACGAGAGTCGCCGGATCTTCCCCTTCGGTGTGGGTGGATATTTTCCTCACCAATGAGAAGTTGCTTCGGGCTGCCCGGGAGTTTTTGCGGAATTTCGAGCGCTTCCTGTCCCTTCTTGAAGAGGGAAGAGAGACAGAGGTTCTTGCTTTCCTTCAGGAGATGGCGCGCCTTAAGGAGCAAACAGGACATGGGTCTTGAGTTTCGTACTGCAGGAGAATCTCATGGGAAGGGTATCCTCGTGTATCTGAGTGGATTCCCCGCGGGAATGGACATCGATGTGGCCTTCATCGAGGGTGAACTTTCTCGGAGGCGAAAGGGGTTTGGTGTAAGCCCCCGGATGGATCTTGAGGAGGACCGGGTGGAGGTACTCTCGGGTCTCCGCTTTGGCAAGACTCTGGGGAGTCCTCTGGTTTTCTGGGTCCGGAACAGGGAATACGAGAAGTGGCAACCCTTAATGGATCCGGTAGGGGAGAAGCCTGAAGGGTATGAACCGGTTACCGTTCCGCGGCCGGGACACGCTGACCTTGGGGGGATGGTGAAGTACCGTTTCGATGATATTCGCAACGTCATTGAGCGGGCAAGCGCGAGAGAAACGGTTGGCCGGTGCATTGCCGGGGCGGTGGCCAAGCTCTTCCTCCGGCACTTTGGCGTTCGTGTGGGAGGATTTGTGGAAAGCATTGGGGGTGTCCGGGTGGAGGTGGAAGATCGCCCCTTTGAGGAGATGGTGGAGCGAGCCCTCCTTTCCCCCCTTGCGGCACCGGATAAGGAAGAGGAAATGAAAAGGCGCATTGCCGAGGCCATAGACAGTGGCGATACCCTGGGAGGGACCTTCATCGTTGTGGCCTTCCATGTGGTTCCGGGTCTTGGAAGCTACGTTGAACTCGAGAAGCGTCTTGATAGCCGTCTGGCCTTCTACCTCATGGGGATTCCCGGAATCAAGGGCGTGGAGATTGGCGCAGGGTTTCTGGGAGCGATGCTTCCAGGAAGCCGCTTCCACGACGAAATCTGGTACGACCGAGGTCGCACTCCCTTCCCTTTCTACCGCAGGACCAACCGCAGCGGAGGTGTCGAGGGAGGGGTATCCACCGGGGAGGCTATCTGGGCCCGGTGTGCCATGAAGCCCATTCCTACCCTGAGGCAGGGGTTGCACTCAGTGGACGTGGTGTCCAAGGAAGACGTTGTTGCCCGATACGAGCGGTCCGATGTCTGCGCTGTCCCCCGTGCCCTTGTGGTTGGGGAGGCCATGCTTTCCTGGGTTCTGGCCTGTGCTTATGAGGAGAAGTTCGGAGGAGATACCCTCGAAGAAACGGTGGGACGTTTCCGAGAGTACTGTGCGTACCTTGAAAGCCTCTGAAGGTAGGAAGGGTGGCAGGGCATGAGAATACCCCTGAGTCGACCAATGATTGGCGAAGAGGAAAAGAAAGCCGTTCTTGAGGTGCTTGAGTCTGGACAACTCGCCCAGGGAGAGCAGGTGGCATCCTTTGAGCGGGAGTTCGCCGAGTACATAGGAACGAAAGAGGCTGTGGCAACGAGCAGTGGAACGACGGCGCTCTTTGTGGCTCTCAGGGCCCTGGGGGTGCAACCGGGGGATAAGGTGGTCACAACGCCTTTCACTTTCGTGGCCACAGCAAGTGCCATCCTTCACTGTGGGGGCATTCCGGTGTTCTGTGATGTGGACTGGAAAACTTGCAACCTCGACCCCGAAAAGCTCAAAGCAACGCTTGAACGGGAGCCCAGGGTGAAGGGTGTGGTGGTGGTGCACTTGTACGGGATCCCTTGCGCCCTTGAGGAGATTCTCGACATCACAAGATCCCGCGGCCTTTTCCTCCTTGAGGACTGTGCCCAGGCCCATGGGGCGATGTACCGGGGCAGGAAAGTGGGGAGTTTCGGAGACGCAGGGGTTTTTAGCTTCTACCCCACGAAGAACATGACGACCGGAGAGGGGGGCATGGTGACGACCAACGACCCGGAGCTTGCTGAGCGATGCCGGATGCTTGTGAACCACGGGAGCCGCAGACGGTACTACCACGAAGTCCTGGGATACAATTTCCGGATGACGGACATCGCCGCGGCCATCGGGAGGGTACAGCTTCGGCGGCTCGAGGAAGGGAATGCCCAAAGGAGGGCCCATGCTTCCTTCTATTTCCGGGAACTTTCGGGCATCGAGGGTCTGGAGCTCCCCTTCATCCCCCAGGATACACTTCCTGCGTTCCACCAGTACACGGTGAAGGTTCGGGAAAGGCGGGATGAGCTTCTTCAATTTCTCAGGTCCTGGGGAGTGGGGTGTGAGGTGTACTATCCTGTTCCGCTCCACAGACAGGCATTTTTACAGTCTTACGGATACGGAGCTTTTCCGGTTGCTGAAAGTCTCTCCCGTGAGGTATTATCAATACCGGTGCATCCCGGTCTTTCCCCGGGTGACCTTGAGGAAGTTGCTCGGCTTGTTCGGGAGTTTTTTGCGAAATGACCTGGTCTTTCTGGTGATGGGGCTTGAAAGTGGTTCGAGTTGGTGTTGTTGGGGTAGGGTACCTTGGCCAGCACCATGCCCGGGTGTATTCAGAACTTCCCGGGGTGGAGCTTGTTGGTGTGGTGGACATCAACCGCGAACGGGCCCAGGAGGTTGCCCGCCGGTACTCAACGACGCCGTTTTTTGATTACCGGGATCTCTTCGGCAAGGTCGACGCAGTGAGTATCGTTGTGCCCACCATGCTCCATCGGGACATCGCTATCCACTTCATTGAGGAGGGCATCAACATCCTCATTGAGAAGCCAGTGACCACAACCCTTGAAGAGGCCAAGGAACTCATGGAAATGGCAGCCAGAAAAAACGTCGTCCTCCAGGTGGGTCATATCGAACGCTTCAACTCGGCGGTGATGGAACTCGCCAAGATTGTCGATAATCCCATTTTCATTGAGTGTTGCCGGATGGGTCCTTACGTCAACCGGAATACCGATGTCGGTGTGGTCCTTGATCTTATGATTCACGACATCGACATCGTCATGAGCATCGTGAAGAGCAACGTTGTCAAAATCAGTGCTTCGGGGCGTTCGGTTTTCTCCCGTCAGGAGGATATCGCCAATGCCCAGCTGGTGTTCCAGAACGGTTGTATCGCGAACCTCACGGCAAGCCGGGTCACCAGGAAGAAAATTCGCCGCATGGAGATCACCCAGGTGGATTCCTTCATTTCCATCGATTACCTGGAGCAGGAGCTTGCGGTGTACAAGAAGACCTCTTCTCCGCTACCCCAGCTACTTATCGAAAAACCGGTCATGCAGAAGGGAGAGCCTCTCCGGCTTGAGCTCGAGCATTTCATCCGCTGTGTACGCAACGGCGAGAAACCCCTTGTTGGTCTTGAGGAGGGGAAAAACGCCTTAGAGGTTGCCCTGCGGATTCTTGAAGAGATTCAGAAGAACCAGGGTGGTGGCAATGACAAAATATGATGTGGTCATTGTGGGTGCAGGTCCGGCAGGGATTTTTGCTGCTCTTGAGCTTGCAGAAAAGAGCAACCTGCGGGTCCTTGTGGTGGACCGGGGGAAGAACATTGAGAAACGGGTCTGCCCTGCTCGGGAGAACAGCAGAATTTGCCAGCGGTGCAACCCCTGCTCGCTGCTTTGTGGATGGGGTGGAGCAGGGGCTTTCAGCGATGGGAAGCTGACACTCTCACGGGAAGTTGGGGGGCAACTTGCTGCCTGTATTGAGGAAGAGGAATTCGTCACGGTCCTTGACCAGGTGGATAAGACGTACCTTCGCTTTGGAGGGACGTCCCGTATCTATGGGACCGACAGCGAGCGGGTAGAGGAGCTCCGGAAGAGAGCCGAAATGGCGGAACTCATCCTTGTTCCCTCCCAGGTTCGCCACCTTGGGACGGAACGGTGCCGGGATATCCTGCGGAACATCTTCGATTATCTCAAGGAACGGGTGGATATCAGGACTGCGACCACGGTAGAAGAACTTCTCGTTCGGGACCACAGGGTCTTGGGGGTTCGTCTTGAGACGGGGGAGGTCATCGAGAGCACCTTTGTTGTTGTGGCTCCGGGAAGAGTGGGGGCGGACTGGCTCCGCAAGGAATGCCTTCGCCTTGGTCTTCCGCTCAGGAACAACCCCGTAGACCTGGGGGTGCGGGTAGAAGTTCCGGCCTCCGTCATGGAAGAGTACACGAACGTCATGTACGAGCTGAAGCTCATCTACTACTCCCGGACCTTTGACGATCGGGTGCGGACGTTCTGCATGTGCCCCCATGGCGAAGTGGTGACAGAGTACAACGACGGCATTGTTACGGTGAATGGCCACAGCTACGAGGGGAAGCACACACCGAATACCAATTTCGCCATTCTTGTGAGTACGAATTTCACCGAGCCCTTCCATGAGCCCATCGCCTTCGGGAGGTACGTGGCGCAACTCGCCAATATGGTCAGCGGTGGGGTCATCATCCAGAGGCTCCGGGACCTGCAGCTTGGCCGGCGTTCCACCTCCGAGCGTATTGCGAAATCTGTGGTCAAGCCCACGCTTGAAGGGGCAAGCCCGGGAGATCTGAGCTTTGTGCTCCCCTACCGTTTCCTCCAGGATATTCTGGAAATGCTCACAGCTCTTGACCGTTTCATTCCCGGGATCAACTCCCCCCATACGCTCCTTTACGGGGTGGAGGTGAAATTCTATTCCTCAAGGGTTGAGCTCCGGAGAAACTTAGAAAGCGAGATTCAGAACCTCTTCCTCATCGGGGACGGAGCAGGCATTACCCGGGGTCTTGTGCAGGCCTCGGCATCAGGAGTAGTGGTGGCCCGGGAGATCCTTCGAAGGGTAGGGAAACGATGATGGAGCGCATACTCATCACCAACGACGATGGGTTCGAGAGCCCTGGAATACGGGCTCTCGTGCGGGCATTCCGGAAAGAAGCGGAGGTCATTCTTGTTGCTCCCCGAGAGGAACGGAGCTGTTCAAGCCACAGCATCACGGCCCGGAATCCTCTACGGGTGCGGGAAGTTGAAGTGGAAGGAGTGCGGGGGTATGCGGTGGATGGTACTCCTGCTGATACGGTCATCCTTGGCCTGAATCTTTTTCCAGACATTGACTTTGTAGTTTCGGGAATTAACCGCGGACCGAACCTTGGTTTTGATGTGTTCTACTCGGGAACGGTGGCGGCTTCGCTTGAGGCCGCAATGTCGGGGATTCCGGCACTCGCGGTGTCGCTGGTCCTCAATGGCTACGAGAACTACGACCTTGCGGCAGCGATTGCCGTGGAGGTGTGGAGGACTTTCAGAGATATCCTTCGGGGGGAACGGAACCTCGTGCTGAACGTCAATGTCCCCGATGTACCCGGTCGAGAGTTCCTGCGGGGTCTTCGCATTACTGAACTCGGGGACCGATTCTACGTCACCGGGGTGCGGGAGATTGCCCAGAGCAACGGAGAGCGAGTGTTCGTCTTTGAGGAGGTCCAGAGGGATCCCCTCTTTCTCGAGAACTCCGACTTTGAGGCCGTTCGGGAGAACAGGGTTTCCGTGACCCCTCTGCGACCCAATCTCACCGACTACCTTGTTCGGCGAAGACTCGTGGGGATTCTGGCGAGGTGAGAGTGATGCGGCAATGGGTGCAGGGTCGGCTGGTCCTTCGGGGGAGAGTGCAGGGCGTGGGGTACCGGTACTTTGTGCTCCGGAAGGCAGGAGAGTTTGACGTCACCGGGATGGTGCGGAATCTCCCCACGGGAGAGGTGGAGGTCATCGCTGAGGGAGAAGAGGGGGAGGTCCGTCGTTTCTTTGAGGAGGTCAAAAAAGGGCCTGCGTCGGCCCATGTGACCTCTTTCACTGAGGAGTGGTTGCCTTTTAGCGGTCTGTACCACGATTTCCGGGTAGGGTACTGAGATGCACGACGATGGAGCTTGTGAGCGCCGGAAGAAAATGGTGGAACGCCAGCTCATTGCCCGGGGGATCGCCGACCAGCGAGTACTTGAGGCCTTTTTAAAGGTTCCCCGCCATCTCTTCGTTCCGGAGGAGTACGAGGATCTGGCATACCAGGATTCCCCGCTCCCAATAGGAAGCGGACAAACCATCTCGCAGCCCTATATCGTTGCGCTCATGCTGGAGCTTCTGGAGCTTTCGCCCGAGGACCGGGTGCTTGAAATTGGCACGGGTTCGGGGTATCAGACGGCGCTTCTGGCAGAAATCGTTCGCGAGGTCTACAGCATAGAGCGCATTCCAAAGCTTTTCTTTGAGGCCAAGGAACGACTGCACCGCCTTGGGTATACAAATGTATACCTTTTCCTTGGCGATGGGAGCAAGGGCCTGCCAGAATTCGCTCCCTACGACAAGATCATCGTCAGTGCCTGCGCGAAACACATTTACGAGGCGTGGGTTGAGGAGCTCCGGGAGGGGGGAATCATGGTCCTTCCCTTAGAAGATGCCCACGGCCAGAGTCTCGTCCGGGCCTGGAAAAGGAAGGGGAAGCTCAGGCTTGAGTACCACGGCGGTTGCATTTTTGTCCCTCTCGTTGAGGAGGATGCTCACGGGGAGCAAGAAAACCTGTGAGGAGGTAGACGCCGGAGGCCACCCCAAGGACTGAAGGGGCTGTCCATCCGCCAAAAATCCTTACTCCCGCAAGCTGCAGAAGGGCAAGCACGGCTCCAAGGACCATGCTGAGAAGAGCGGCCCTGTCGCTTTTTCGCCTGCTGAAGAACGTGCCGACAATGGTCGGCACCACGCTGAGGAGTCCAAGAGAAGAAGTGACCGAGAGCAGGGCAATGAGGTTGAATCGCCCCAGGGCAAAGAAGAAGACGGCAAGGCAGAGCAGAGGGATGAAGAGGAGCTGGGCGAAGAGGAGCCGTTTTTGCTCGGAGATACCCTTTGGGAGGATGTCCTGAAGGAAGAGCGAGGAGAGGGTGAGGATGATGGAGTCGGCGGTAGAAACGGCTGCGGAGATAATCCCCACCACCACGAAAAGGGCAATCCAGGAGGGGATGGGGAACTCCAGAAGCAAGGTGGGTGTGGCAAGATCGGGGTTTTTCAGGCCTGGCAGAAGCACCAGGGCTCCAAACCCTAAAGTGACGGTGATGAGGGTGTACACAAAACCGTACCCCAGAAACCCTGTAATGGTTTTGCGCATTTCTCTGAGGTTTGCTGGCACAAGAAGCCGCTGGAAAACCTGGGGATTGGAGATACTGAAGAAGAACCAGGGAAGGGAGAGGTTGAGAAAGGTTCGAAAAGTGAAAAAGCCGTTTCCCGGAACGCTCAACCACTGGGGATGAGTGGTCTCGACTGTGTGAAAGAAAACGGAGAATCCCCCAAGAAGGCGCACGACCACGAAGAAGACTAAGGCGATAGAGCTTACCATCATGATGCCTGCCTGGAGTGCATCAGTTGCTGCCACGGAGCGAAGTCCAGCAATTGATGTCCAGAGGATGATGAAACACAGGGCAAGGAGCAGTCCCACAGGATACCCGATTTTCCCTCGGGAGAGCACCTCAAGGAGGTACCCGATTCCTGTGAGCTGCACGGAGGTATAGGGGATGAGGAAACCCGAAACGATAAGAGCGTACACAGTTCCCACCAGGGGATTCTGATACTCGAGGCTCAGGACCTCTCCAGGGCTCACGCATCCGTGACGTTTGCCGGCTTCCCAGAACTTCGGTCCCACAAGGACTGCCCAGAAAAGCCCCGAGAGGTAGATGAGCTCAAAGCCTAAAGCACCCACACCTCCGCGATAGGTGAGGCCCACGAGCCCAAGCATCATGAAGGCGCTGTAGGTGGTGGCACCGTAGGAGAGGGCGGCAACGAGCCAGTGGAGTTTTCGTCCCGCCAGGAAGTACTCGATGAGACTCAGGCGAGCTCCTCTCCGGACTGCCAGGGCAAAAGCACTCCCCCATCCGGCATAGAGCGCGATGGCAAGCCAGAGGTACTGCTCACTCATGCCAGGACCTCATCATGCGGAGGAGAAGGAGAATGGCCAGAATCGCAAAAATGTTCCAGAAGAGGAAGCTCCCACTGAAGCGCTGTACCCGGGAGAGGACGGTGAAGGGAAGAAGATAGGCCAAGACCACAAGGGAAAGAAAGGCAAGGAGCACTCTCCTCCCTCCCCGCTTTTTGCTACAATGTAGCAGAAAGTGAGACGGGAGTAAAGGGGGGAGAAGGATGCCCAGAGCCTTTCTGGTCATCGATATGCTCAACGACTTCGTGCATCCTGATGGGGTGCTTTTTGTGGGGCATCAGGTGCAGGGGGTCATCGCCACCATTGGAGAACTCCTTGAAGAACGGAGAAAGCAGAAAGACCTCGTCGTCTACGTATGCGATGCCCATCGCAGGGATGACGCCGAATTCCGGCTCTTTCCGCCGCACTGTGTGGAAGGGACCTGGGGGGCCCAGGTGGTTGCGGACCTTGCGCCCCAGGAGGGAGATTTCATTCTCCCGAAAACGAAGTTCAGTGCGTTCCTTGGAACACCCCTTGACCTCATTCTCCGGGAAAAGAACATCACGCACCTTGAGCTTGTGGGAGTGTGCACGAACATCTGCGTGCTGTACACTTGCGCCTTTGCGCGGATGCTCCATTACGAGGTAACGGTTTTCCGGGAGGGGGTAACCTCCTTTGACCTTGGAGCCCATGAGTGGGCGCTCCGGGAGATGGAGAACACCCTGAGGGCGGAGGTTCGCTCATGCGGGAAGTTATCCAGAGCGCAGTGAACGTGAGCACGTCGTCTTCTGCAGTTGTTCAGGAGATAGTGGAGCGTCTTGCTGCTTTTGAGGGCCTGAAGGTGGCGGATTATTCTCTGGACCCGGACCACAACCGCTCGGTTGTCACCCTCCTTGGGACCCAGAAGGCCCTGGAGGCGGCTGTCCCTGTTTTTTTCGAGGTTGCCGAAAAGTACCTTGATATTCGCCTGCACCGGGGAGAACATCCCCGCATCGGCATTGTGGATGTGGTCCCCTTCACGCCCTGGAGGGGCGTCGGGATGGAAGAGTGCAAGGCACTGGCCTGGCGGGTTGGGGAGGAAATTGCCCGCCGTTTCCGCGTTCCGGTGTATTTCTACGGGGAAGCCGCAAAAAGGCCTGAACACCGGGACCTTTCGCAGATTCGCCGGGGAGGGTACGAGGCACTGCGAGAGGAAATCGCCCGGATTCCGGAACGCTTTCCCGATGTCGGCCCCTGTGAGGTGCACCCCACGCTGGGGGCTACAGCTATAGGAGCTCGGGGACCGCTTGTGGCCTTCAACGTGAATCTCAGAACCCAGGATGTCGGTGTGGCTCGAAAAATTGCCGCACGGGTTCGGGAAGGGTTGCAGGCAGTGAAGGCCATCGGGGTTGAACTGAAAACCCGGGGGATGGTTCAGGTTTCCATGAACGTCCTGGACTTCCGGCGGAACTCGCTCCTTGAGGTTTTCAGGTTTGTGGCCCTTGAAGCTCGCCGGTATGGAGTGGACGTGGCAGGATCAGAGATCATCGGTCTTGTCCCCCTCGAGGCTCTGGTAGATCTTGCGCAGGTTGTCCTCGGCGTTCCCGATTTGCGGGTGAGTCAGGTGGTGGAGCACCATCTGACAGACGGTTTTTGACTTTTTTTGACTAACCCCCTTGACAGTTTGACCTTATTTGATTATAATGGGAGCCGGAATTCGGGAATGCTTGAACAGGGCGAAAGGAGGGATGACCTATGGTGAGAAGAAGCGTTCCTGCCCGTCGTGAAGAGCGGCGAGTAAGCCCGATTCGGAGACTCTGGGATCTCTTTGATCTCCGTAGCGACCTTGACGAAATCTTCGACGAACTCCTGGAGGCACCATTCTTCAGCACACCGTCCTGGTTCGGCAACTTCCCTGCTGTAGACGTTGCTGAAACTGAGAACGAGGTCATTGTCAAGGCGGAAATCCCAGGAATTGATCCCAAGAACCTCGAAGTGCACGTCACCGAAGATTCCCTGGACATCAAGGGTGAAGTGAAGGATGAGTGGGAGGAACGGGACGTTGGATATTGCCGCAGAGAGCGTTACTGCGGTACCTTTGAACGTACCATTGCCCTTCCGGCAAAGGTGAAACAGGACGAGGTGAAGGCGCAGTACAAGGATGGCATCCTCACCATCACGCTCCCCAAGGTCGAACCGAGCAAGCCCAAGGCCAGGAAAGTCGAAATCGAGGTGGCATAGCATTCCAAGAAAAGCCCCGGAGAGGGAATCCTCTTCGGGGCTTTTCTTTTTCCCCCAAAATGTGTACAATGTAGAAGAGGTGTCGGGGCGTGGCGCAGCCTGGTAAGCGCACACGGTTCGGGACCGTGGTGTCGGCCGTTCAAATCGGCTCGCCCCGACCAGTTTCCGGGTGATAGGATGATCTATTATCTCTGTAAGTACCTCGCCCTGTTTCTTCTCAAGCTTTTCTCCTCCTTTCGGGCAAGTGGCAGAGAGCATATTCCCCGGCATGGTCCCTGTTTCCTGGTTTCGAACCATTCGAGCTACCTCGACCCCGTGGTCCTCGGGTGCGCTTCGCCCAGGCGTGTGTACTTTGTGGCCAAGGAAGAGCTCTTTCGGAATCCCCTCGCTGCGTTTTTCCTGAGACAGCTCGGGGCCTTCCCCCTGCGAAGGAGCGAAGTGGATAAAGAGGCAGTGCAGACAATTTTTCGGCTCCTTCGGGAGGGGAAGGTGGTCTGTTTTTTCCCCGAGGGAACCCGGAACGAAGGAACGCTTTTGCCTTTCCGCAAGGGTGCCCTGAAGCTTTTGCTTCGGGGGAATGTCCCAATTGTGGTGGCGAGCATCCGGGGAACATACGAGAGCTTTTCCCGGCACCGGAAGTTCCCCCGCCCCTTTCCCATCCGGGTGGTGTTTTCCCCACCCTTTTCTCCGGAAGGCCTGACCCCTGAGACCCTTGAAGGGGAAATACGCAAACGCATGGAGGTTGCCTTCCATGGTTCGTAGAATGCTCCTCATCGTTCTTTTTGGCTTTCTTTTGACCTCTCCGGCACTTGCCCTGGTTTTCAGGGTCGATGCGGTTTTTGAAGAAGTGGGGGGAGAGATGCCCTTTCTGGACTACCCGGTGGGCATTGCTGTGGACGACGTAGGGGGAAGGGTATTCGTGAGCGACTGGGGGAATAACAGGGTTCTGGTGCTTGAGAAAACCGGAAAGCTTCTCCGAGAAATCAGAGACCTGAAAAGTCCTGTAGGGCTTGCCCTTGACAGAGAAGGGAGGAAGCTCTTTGTGGTGGAACAGAAAGGGAACCGGGTGGCTGTCTTTGACCTTGAGACGCTCAGTCCCCGGGGGAGCCTGAAGACCAGAAAGACGCCCCTGAGTGAGCCCCGGGGGATCTGGGTAGCGCAGGATGGTACGGTGTATGTTGCGGATACAGGGTGGTCGCGTATCGTGGTCTTTGGGGTTCAAGGGGAGGAGCTCTTCTCTTTTGGTCGGGAGGGCATGGGGGATAACGAGTTCTATCAGCCCAGAGGGGTGGCTCGAGACCCGCAAGGGCGCATCTGGGTGATGGATACCCTTCATCACTGTGTGAAGGTTTTCGACGAGAAGGGGAGCTATCTCTTTCGTTTCGGTGAGGGTCTCAATCAACCCCGCTACGTCGGCTTTTTTGGCGATCTTGCTTTTCTCTCCGATTACCGAAACCACCGGATTCTCGTCTATGACCTCCAGGGAGTGCTTCAAGGCGCTATTGGTGAAGAGGAGAAGCTCTTCTCTTTCCCTGAGGGGCTCTGGATTGACGGTGAGGGGAAGCTCTGGGTGGCTGATGCTGGGAACAACCGGATTGTCCGGATCGACCTGGGGTACCTTGCCTCTCCTGAGGAGTACCTGAGAACCCTCCTTGCGGAGGGGAAGGACGAGGAATTCTTTAGGGTCCTGGGTCGCCTGTCCCCTGAGGTCCGAAGACAACCCGGAGTCGGTCGTTTGCTCTTTGAGGCGTATGAGCGCCAGGGAGACCTTGAAGCGCTCATTGCCCAGGCGGAGGAGCTTTTTCTCTCCGATGAAGAGGAACGCTCCCGGTGGAAGAGGACGCTCGGTGAGCTCTACGCCGAACAGGGACGTATCCTCACCGGGCAGGGCGCTTTTGAGGAAGCGAAGGACTTCCTGCTCCGGTCTTTCCGGTACGGTCGACTGGCCTCGCTTTTCTCCTACCTCTGGGTGGCCTTCTTGGATGCAGGAGGAGAATATCTTGGCATCCTTTTGCTTCTGGTGCTTTTGGGTGTGTTACTCTTTGTCTACCTGCGGCTTCGAGCCGAGCGGGAGAGGAGGTGGCGCCGGTGGTGAGGAAGGAAGCGGTGGCAGGGTACTTCTATCCGGGGAAGGTTGAGGAGCTGCGGCTTCTTTTTGAGGAACTCTCTGCCTCTGCGTCGCGGGTTTTTCCGGAAGATCTCTCTGGGGTTCAGGATGCCAGTGGTGTGGTGAGCCCTCACGCCGGGTACATCTACTCGGGGGTGGCTGCCTGCGTTGCCCATCGCTTTCTCGCCCTTCTTCCTCCTGCACAGACGATTGTGCTCCTTGGTCCAAATCACCGGGGGGTGGGGAAGCGGGTGGCCATAAGCAGCGTTGAGTACTGGCAGACTCCTCTGGGGCAGGTGCCTGTGGACAGGGAATCGGCGGAGTTCCTTCTCTCGTACTCTTCAATGTTTGCCCTGGATGAGCTGGCGCATCAGTTTGAGCATTCTCTTGAGGTTCAGGTCCCCTTCCTCCAGTACTTCTTGCCCTACGAATTTCAGATTCTCCCCATTGCTCTGCTTTCCCAGGACAGGGCAACGTCTGAAGTCCTGGGGGAGGCCCTTTTTGCCCTCTCGGAGAAGAAGCGGATTCTCGTTGTGGCAAGTAGCGACTTCTCTCATTACGAGCCGGAGGCAGTGGCCCGGACCAAAGACAGAGAAGTCATCGAACGCATCTGCGCCCTGGATGTTGAGGGATTCTACCGGGTGCTCCGGGAAAAAGACGTGAGCGTCTGTGGACCTGGAGGAATTGCCGCACTCCTTGTGTACCACAAAAAGCGGGGAGGGAAAAGGGGCGAACTCCTCTTCTACACCCACAGCGGTGAGGTAACGGGTGAACGGCACCAGGTGGTTGGGTACGCGGCGGTTGCCTTCCCTCTGCCGTGAAAAAATATTTTTCCTTTCCCCTTGACAGGGGGTGCAGAGGGTGGTACTCTAAGCGCAACGCTTGCGCAGGCGTCAAGTTCAGATTGAGGAGGCTCAATTCAATGGCAACAGGAAAAGTCAAGTGGTTCAGCACCACCAAAGGGTACGGGTTCATCTCTTCCGACCAGGGTGGTGACGTGTTTGTGCACTACACGGCAATCGAAGGAAACGGCTTCAAGACTCTCGAAGAGGGTCAGGCAGTGGAGTTCGATATCCAGCAGGGGGCAAAAGGCCCTCAGGCTGTCCGCGTACGAAGAATATAGCATTCTTCCGGAAAAGCCAAAAAGCCCACCACGAGTGTGGTGGGCTTTTTCTTTTTCTGTCCCCATGCTATAATTATTCCCACGCGCTGAAAGGAAGGTGGAGGATATGAAAAAGGGCATTCACCCTGAGTACGCTGAGACCCGGGTCATCTGTGCCTGCGGGAACACGTTCGTGACAAGGTCGACGAAGTTCCCCGAAATCCGGGTAGAAATCTGTGCCAAGTGTCATCCCTTCTTCACCGGTCAGCAGAAACTGGTAGACACGACCGGAAGAGTGGAGAAATTCCGCAGTAAATACGGGGATAACTACTGACCCGGTCCCGCGAACTCCATGCGGGTGACCCTCCTTGCCCACACCCCTGATCCTGAGAGAGCTATCGCCCTGGCTGCAAGGGTCTGTTACAGCAAGGAACCTCCTCAGGATATCGCCCCTGAAAAGGCCAGGAAGCTCATTCGGGAACTCTTTGCGCGGGGGCATGAGTCGGTGCTGGAACACGCTTTCTTTTCTTTTCTCCTTGAGGGTATCTCCCGGGTGACCTCCCACCAGCTTGTCCGGCACCGTCTGGCGTCCTATGCTCAGCAGAGCCAGCGGTACGTGGACCTTGGAGAGGCGAGCTTCGTCTGTCCGCCCTCGATTGCCGAACACCCCCGTGCTAAAATAGTATTCGATGGGGTCATGGCCCATGCCCGGGAGGCGTACGAGGAGCTCTGCCGCCTTGGGGTGGCAAGAGAAGACGCCCGGTACGTTTTCCCTCAGGCCGTGGCGACCAATATTGTCGTTTCCCTGAACGCGCGGGAACTCCTGCACGTTGCCCGGGTACGCCTGTGTCGCCGGGCGCAGTGGGAAGTTCGGGAAGTGGTGCTGAGGATGATCGCGGAAGTAGGGAAGGTTGCGCCGGTTCTTGCAGAAATCGCCGGCCCTCCCTGCAAGTTCGGCCCCTGTCCGGAGGGGGAGAAGGGTTGCGGAAGACCATGGGGGACCCCGTGAGGAGAGAAGGATTTTGTGACATTGGAGGGCAAGCGCTGATTGAGGGAGTGATGATGCGGAGTCCTCACCGCCTGGCGATGGCGGTGCGCCGGCCCGATGGGAGCATTGTTCTCGAGGTCCGGGAAGAGGTTCCCCTTTCGCGCCGGAGCCCCTTCTTTGCCCTTCCGGTGATTCGGGGAATGGTGGGCCTTGTCGATTCACTGGTGGTGGGCCTTCGGGCGCTCTCCTATTCCGCCCAGGTGGCCCTTGATGAGGAGCATCGCCTTACCGGTTTCGATATAGGGCTGGCCCTGCTCCTTGCCGTGGGTCTTTTCGTGGGGCTTTTTGTTGCCCTTCCCACGTTTTTGACCTCGCTCCTTGACCGTTTCCTGCACTCCACCGTGGTGTACAATCTCGTAGAGGGGGCAATCCGGGTTGGCGTTTTTCTTCTGTATCTTCTTGTAATTTCGAATCTCCGGGATATTCGGAGAGTCTTCGAGTACCACGGGGCGGAGCACAAGGCTATTTTTACCTTTGAGGAAGGAGAGGAACTTACGCCTGAGAATGCGGCGAAGTTCACCACCCGTCATCCCCGTTGCGGGACAAGCTGGCTACTCCTTGTCATGGTGGTGAGCATCCTCATCTTCTCTTGTCTTGGAAGACCGGGGGTTTTTATCCGGATCCTGAGCCGGGTTCTTGTGGTACCTCTTGTGGCAGGGCTGGCCTATGAGGCAGTGAAGCTACTCTCACGCCACCGCCAGAGCCTCGTTGCCCGTCTTGTGAGTCTTCCTGGTCTCTGGCTCCAGTACCTCACAACCCGCGAGCCGGATAAAGACCAGCTTGAAGTGGCCTTTGCGGCGCTGCGGGGGAGTCTCGGGGAGGAGTACACGCCATGTGGCGAGAAAAGGTGAAGGCTATCGTCGAGCAGTACCGGGAGCTCACCGAGAAAATGGCCCATCCCGAGGTGGTGCAGGATCTGGCCCGCTACCGCAGTTACGCCCAGACCATGGCAGAGATTGAACCCATTGTGGAGAAGTACGAGGAATACGAACGGGTGGAGCGGGAACTCGAGGAGGACCGGCTTTTACTCCGGAGTGAACACGATCCGGAACTCCGGGAACTCCTCGAGGAGGAAATTGCCCGGCTTAAGGAGCGCCACGAACAGCTTGAAGAAGAACTCAAGGTCATGCTCCTTCCCAGAGATCCCCGGGACGACAAGGACACGCTGGTGGAGATTCGGGCCGGTGCGGGAGGGGAGGAAGCGGCGCTCTTTGTGGCCGACCTTTTCCGGATGTACACCCGCTTCGCCGAGCGCCATGGTTTCAAGGTCGAGGTCATGGATGCAAGCCCCACGGAGCTTGGGGGATTCAAGGAGATTATCTTTGCCGTGGAAGGGAAGGGTGCGTACAGCAAGTTCAAGTTTGAAAGCGGTGTGCACCGGGTGCAGCGGGTGCCCATCACCGAAGCCAGCGGTCGTATCCATACCTCCACGGCAACGGTGGCGGTGCTTCCTGAGGCCGACGAGGTTGAGGTAGTCATTCGGCCGGAGGATATTCGGGTGGAGATATTCCGGGCGTCCGGGCCTGGTGGGCAGCACGTGAACACGACCGATTCCGCCGTTCGGATTACCCATCTCCCCACGGGGATTGTGGTCACCTGCCAGGACGAGCGGTCGCAGCACAAAAACAAAGCAAAAGCCTTACGGATTCTTCGGGCCCGGCTCCTTGACCTGGAACGAAAAGCCCAGAAAGAGGCTATTGACCGGGAACGGCGGGCACAAATCGGCACCGGAGAGCGGAGCGAGCGTATCAGGACCTACAATTTTCCTCAAAACCGGGTGACGGACCATCGCATCAACCTTACCCTGTATCGCCTGGAGTCCGTTCTCGATGGAGACCTCGATGAGATCGTTGAGGCCCTTGCTGCTGAGGAACGGGCCAGGCTCCTGGAGAAGGTTGGATAGGGTGACGGTCAGAGAGCTCTTCCGGAAAACGGTGAGAACGCTGCGCGAGCGGGGTATTCCTTCCCCGACGCGGGAAGCTCGTCTTCTTCTGGGGAAGCTCCTTGCGACCTCGCCAGCACGGCTTTACCTTTTCTGGGACCAGAGGGTTCCCGAAGAGGACGAGCGAATGTTGCAGGCTCTGGTTGAGGAACGCCTTCTCGGTGTGCCCCTCCAGTACGTCCTTGGAGAGTGGGAGTTTTTCTCCCTGCCTTTCCGCCTGAGGCGAGGGGTCTTCATCCCCCGGGTGGATACCGAAGCGTGGGTGGAAGAGGCAGTGGTCCTCCTCCACTTCCTCTCGGGGAAAAGGAAACAGCTTGTGGGATGCGACCTGTGCTGCGGAAGTGGTGTCATCGGGCTTTCCTGTGCTTTCTTCGTGCCTGGCCTTGTCCTTTACGGAGTGGATATCTCGGAAGATGCGGTGGCTTTAGCCCTTGAGAATGCCCGTTTTCTTGGTCTTGAGGAACGGGTAACGTTTCTTGTGGGGGACCTTTTCAGCCCCTTTGCATCGCGGTCTTTGACCTTTGACGTCATCCTCTCTAACCCTCCTTACGTTCCCATGGCTTCCTGGGAGAAGCTTGAGGAGGGTATTCGCCTGTATGAACCCCGGGAGGCGCTGTGTGGGGGAGAGGATGGGCTTGAGGTGATACGGAGAATCCTCCGTGAGGCCCCCCGTTTCCTCCGGGAAGGAGGATTCCTCTTCATCGAACATGACCCCTCACAGAAAGAGGCGGTGGCCGAACTCGGAGAAAAAAGTGGCCTGACGTATGTTCGGGCTCTTCGGGATTACACCGGGAGTATCCGGGCAAGTGTGTTGCAGCTTGGGAGGGAGAGGGAGTGCGAATTCTCATCGGATGCGACCACGCCGGCTTTCACCTGAAAGAAGACCTCAAGGCGTACATCCAGTCCCTGGGATATGAGGTTGAGGATTACGGTGTGCACCAGGAGGAAGCCTATGATTACCCTGATGTGGCCTTCAGAGTGGCGGAGGACGTCGCCCGGGGAAGAGGCGACCGGGGGATTCTCATCTGTGGAACCGGGGTGGGGATGGCTATTGCCGCGAACAAGGTTCGGGGCATCCGGGCAGCTCTGTGCCATGACGTCTTCTCTGCCCGGGCTTCCCGGGAACACAACGACGCTAACATCCTCACCATGGGAGAACGGGTGATCGGGAAAGGCCTTGCCCGGGAGATTGTCCGGGTGTGGCTTCAGAGCGAATTCCAGGGGGATCGACATGCCCGAAGAGTGGCCAAAATCCGTGCCTACGAAGAGCGAAAGACCGAGGCCTGACTGGGATGAGTACTTCATGGCCATTGCCCACCTTGTGGCCACACGTTCAACCTGCATTCGCCGCCAGGTCGGTGCTGTGCTTGTAAAGGAGAAGCGGATTCTTGCCACCGGCTACAACGGTGCGCCAAGCGGTGTGGCCCACTGTACGGAGGCTACCTGCCTCCGGAATCTGCAGAATGTCCCCCCCGGGCAGATGCACGAACTCTGTCGGGGTCTCCATGCAGAACAAAATGTGATTATTCAGGCTGCCCTCTATGGGGTGAGTACCAGAGGGTCGACGCTCTACTGCACCCACAAACCCTGTATCCTCTGCGTGAAAATGCTCATCAACGCCGGAATTGTCCGGATTGTCTATGAGAACCCCTATCCGGACCCTCTGGCCGATACGCTTTTAGAAGAGGCAGGGATTAAAGTTCTGGCGTTTTCGGGAGGGCAAGTCGGTGATTCGTGAGGTGCTCTTTTTCCCGTTCCTGGCTTTTCTCTGTGCCCTGGGGTTAACACCCCTCGTCATCAGGTGGAGTGAACGCCGGGGGTGTCTGGATTTACCTGACGGGGAGCGCAAAATCCACGATCGGCCTGTGTCTCGCCTTGGAGGGATAGCGGTTTTTGGGGCCTTTTTCATCGCCCTTTTGCTTCTTGCCCTCTCTTTCCCCCTTACACTTTCACCCCTTTTTCTTCTGGGGATTGGGGTCATTTTTGCCACAGGGCTTTGCGACGACTTCTGCTCTCTCCCTCCCTGGGGGAAGCTCGCCGGCCAGTGTCTGGGGGCGGTGCTTTTGCTTTCTGGGGGTGTGGTCATCCGTTTTTTCACGCTCCCCTGGAACCACGTGGTGTACCTGGGCTGGCTTGGGTACCCTCTTACCATGCTCTGGATTGTGGGGGTATCCAATGCCCTCAACCTCATCGATGGGCTTGATGGGTTATCTGGAGGAGTGGGTGCCATTGCGGCCTTCACCCTGGGGGTTATCGCCTGGCAGGAAGGGCGTGTGGAGCCGGCACTCCTTTCGCTCCTTCTTGTGGGGTCGATCCTTGGCTTTCTTCTGTACAACTTCCCCCCTGCCAGGATTTTCCTCGGTGATGGTGGGGCGCTGTTCCTTGGGGGAATGCTGGCAGTTATTTCGGTTCAGGGGGCTTTAAAAAGCGCTGCAGCCTTCACCCTGGCGCTTCCGAGTCTCATCCTCGGTGTCCCGATTTTCGACACCCTTTTCGCCATCGTGCGTCGCAAAAGGAACCGCCTCCCTATCGCTTCCCCTGACCGGGGGCATCTCCACCATCGTCTCCTTGAGCGGGGGTATTCAAAGCGGGAGACGCTCATCATCTTCTACGGTCTCAGTGCGCTCTGCGGGGCGGTGGCCGTTTTTATGAACGCTTTTCTCGCCAACAGTACCTATTCGCTCCTGCTCTTTTTCCTCTTCGTTCTCTTTTTCCTGAGCCTTGGAAGAAACCTCCGGGTGACTGAGTTGCCCAGGGAGAAGAAGTCCATTGCCAGAGATTAGCGTTGCTTTTGTTCTTGGAACAAGGCCGGAAATCGTGAAACTTGCCCCCGTTGTGCTTGCCCTGCAAAAGCGCCAGGAATTCCTTCCCTGGATCGTCCACACCGGTCAGCACCGGGAAATGGCGGAGACCTTTTTCGCCGTTTTTGGTCTTTCTCCCCGGTACGATTTACAGGTCATGGTCAAGCAGCAGTCCCTCTTCTACCTCACCTCCCGGATTCTCGAGGATCTTGAAAGGGTCTTTCGCTCGGATCGCCCGGATCTCGTCGTCGTTCAGGGGGATACCACATCGGCGTTCTGCGGTGCCCTGGCGTCTTTCTATCTTCGGGTTCCCTGTGCTCATATTGAGGCAGGGCTCCGGACCTTCACGAAATACAGTCCCTTCCCTGAAGAGATGAACCGTGTCCTCATCGGACGCCTTGCGGACCTCCATTTTGCCCCCACCTCCCGGTCCCGGGAGAACCTCCTCCGGGAAGGCATTCCGGATGACAGAATCTTTGTCACAGGGAATACGGTTGTGGATGCCCTCTTTGCCGTCCTTGGAAGACACACCACCTTTGAGCACCCGGTTCTGGCCCAGGAGGTACAGGATGGTGTAACCATCACGGTCACAGCGCATCGGAGGGAAAATTGGGGAGAGGGAATTGCCGAGGTTGCCCTGGCCGTCAGGGATCTCGTGGTTTTACGGGAGGACGTGCGGGTCTTTTTCCCCCTCCATCCCAACCCCCTGGTGAGGGAAGTGGTGGAGAGGGAACTCGCTTCAGTCCCCCGGGTGTTTCTCCTCGATGCTCTCCCGTATCCGGACTTTGTGCGATTGCTTGCCAGAAGCCATGTGGTGGTGAGCGACTCAGGAGGAGTTCAGGAGGAGGCTGCGGCACTGGGGATTCCGGTTGTGGTGACCCGGGATACCACAGAACGGCCGGAAATCATTGAGTGCGGCCTCGGGGTGCTGGCCGGATGCCGGAGGGAATCCATTGTTCGGGCGGTAGTGGACTTCCTTGAGAAGGGGGTAGTACAGCGAAGGGCACATGTGTTTGGGGACGGCAGGGCTGCAGAACGAATCGTTCAGGTTCTCCTGCAGTTTTTTGGCTTTCCCGGGGTGTATGAGGAATTCACTCCGGGATGATTACCCTCGAGGCGACCTTTTGAGACTTGAGGCGGCACGGAGGCGTGCCAGCGACCGCAGGAGTGCTGCCTGGGCCCGGGCAAAATCCACCTCTCTCCCGCGTTCTCTGAGTCGCCTTTCTGCTCTCCTGGCGGCTTCCTGTGCCCGTGCAACGTCAATCTCGTGAGCCTCTTCGGCACTGTGGACAAGGAGGGTGACCTTTTCCTGGGTGACCTCGGCCACTCCCCCACCCAGGGCGAAGAATTTCTCTTCCCCGTCTTCGGTTCTGCAGTACAGCACCCCGATGAGGAGTTCGAAGACAGCCGGAGCATGTCCGGGGAGAACACCCCGTTTGCCATCGGGGCATTCGAGGATGAGGGAACGAACCCCCTCAACGGTGATGCGCCTTTCCGGGGTGAGGATATCGAGGGTCATCGTCCTCATGATTTTCTGAGCTCCCTCACTCTGGCCTCCACCTGAGCAATGGTTCCCGTCATGTAGAAGGCCTGCTCTGGCCAGGCGTCGCACTCACCGTTTACGATCATCTCCACGCCCTTCAGGGTCTCCTCCCGGGGGACAAACTCTCCCGGAATCCCGGTGAAAGGCTCTGCGGTGAAAAAAGGCTGGGTGAGGAAACGCTGGAGCTTTCTTGTGCGGTTCACCACAAGCTTGTCTTCCTCGGAGAGTTCCTCAACACCAAGAATGGCGATGATGTCCTGAAGCTCGAGGTAGTGGGCGATGAGCTTTCGCACCTCCTGTGCTAGGCGATAGTGCCGCTCCCCCACGATGGTTGGATCAAGGGCCCGGGAAGTGGACTGGAGGGGGTCAACCGCCGGATAGAACCCCTGCTCGAAGAGCCGCCGTGAGAGGACCGTGATGGCGTCAAGGTGGGCAAAGGTTGTTGCTGGAGCAGGGTCTGTAAGGTCATCGGCAGGAACGTAAATTGCCTGCACCGAGGTGATGGAACCGTTGACCGTTGAGGCAATCCGCTCCTCAATCATGCCGATTTCCTCAAAGAGCGTGGGCTGGTATCCCACAGCCGAGGGAATGCGTCCAAGGAGGGCTGAGACCTCTGCCCCTGCCTGGACGTAACGGAAGACGTTGTCGATGAAGAGGAGAACATCCTGGGAGAGTACATCCCGGAAGAATTCCGCCATGGTGAGAGCAGTGAGGGCCACACGGAATCGTGCTCCAGGTGGTTCGTTCATCTGCCCGAAGACCAAAACGGTGTGACTGAGCACCCCGCTTTTCTGCATCCCAAGCCAGAGTTCGTTCCCCTCCCGGACACGTTCCCCCACACCGGCGAACACCGATACTCCCCGGTGGGTTGTGGCCGTGCGGTGGATGAGTTCCATGATGAGGACAGTCTTGCCCACTCCTGCTCCCCCAAAAAGCCCTGTTTTCCCTCCCCGGACATAGGGACAAAGGAGGTCAACAATTTTGATGCCCGTTTCAAAGATTTCGGTGGAGGCGATTCGCTCGCTGAGGGGCGGAGCGGGACGGTGAATGGGGTGCTTGGTTTGTGTCCGTACCGGTCCTTTCCCATCAATAGGTTCTCCAAGGACGTTGAACATGCGCCCCAGGGTTTCCTTCCCCACCGGAACTTTAATGGGTTCTCCGGTATCCTGTACAGGCATACCCCGCTGCAGGCCAGTGGTATCCTGGATGGCGATGCAGCGAACCCGTCCCTCACCGAGGTGACTGTGGACCTCAAGAACCAGGGGATCTCCCCGGTTTTCCTCATTTCTCTTTGGGACGAAAAGAGCGTTGTGGATGGCCGGGGTTTCCCGGGGTGGGAAACGAACGTCCACCACCTGACCGATAACCTGTTCGATCACACCCTCACCCATGGATATCACCCTCCTCGAGCTTGCGAAGCGCTTCGGCGGCCCCTGTGACCTCATTGAGCTCCTGGGTGATGCTTTCCTGGCGTTTTTTGGCGTAAAGGAGTGAAAGAGCTTCGAGGGTTTCCCGGGCATGGGTGGTGGCAGTGTCCATGAGGAGGAACCGGGTCGCTTGCTCACTCATGAAACTCTCAGCCAGTGCCTGGTAGAGTTTCCCTGCTACATGCTCGAAAAGGAGCGTATGGTAGAGGTGCTCCACATCGCTTAAGAAGAGGTAACGGTCCTCTGAGCTTTTTGGGGAGATAGCAGGGGGCAGAAGCCTCTCCACAACAGGTTTCTGTTCACTCAGGGAAATATAGCGCATGAAGCTCACGTAAAGGTGAGTGAAGACACCGTGGTCTTTCATCTGGAAAATGCTGTACGTGAGTTCCCGAACGTCCCTGTAGTGGGGGACCTGGTGCACCGGGAGAGGATGGGAGGCAATGATGCGAGGTTCAAGCTCCCTGAGTGCTCGCTTTCCCTGACTTCCGAGGACAATAATGCTGAACTCTTCAAACTTCTGGGTTTTGAGAAAGCTACGGAGATTCTGGGCGAGAATGTCGCTGAAAGCCCCCACGAGGCCGCGGTCGGGGAAGATGCCCACAAGGAGTGATTTCGGTACTTCGGGAAGAACTTCCCGGAATCCCACGAGTTCCAGGAGGCGGGAGAGCTGTTCTCCAAAAACTCTTGCCTTTTCCAGAGCGCTCTTTCCCATCCGCAGGCGGGCAGCGGAGATGGTCTTCATGGTATTCGTGATGCGCTGGATTTCCCGAATCAGCGTGATCTGCCGCTTGATGCGCGAGAGTTTCGCCATTATACCGCCTCCTGGAGGAACCGCTCGTTGAAGTTTGCCAAAACCCTGCGCATCTCCTCCTCAAGGTCGTGGGTGAGGTCCCGTTCCTTTTCCAGGCGCTCAAGGAGGTCGGTGTGTTCCTCTCTGAGGTGGGCGACGAAGGCCCTTTCCCATTCCTTGACCCGGTCAAGAGGCACAGGATCAAGAAATCTCTGAGTGGCGGCGAAAACCTCCATGATTTCGATACTCAAGGGGAGAGGAGTGAAGGAGGTCTGCGTCATGAGAGCAAGAACCCTTTTCCCGTGTTCGAGCTGTTGCCTGGTGAGTTCGTCAAGGTCTGCTCCAAAGCGGGCGAACTCCTCAAGCTCGAAGTACTGGGCAAGATCCAGGCGCAGGCGCCGGGCGACCTTCTTCATGATGTTCGTCTGTGCCTCGCCCCCCACCCGGGAGACCGAGAGGCCAATGTTGATGGCCGGAAGGAATCCCTTGTTGAAGAGCCCGGTCTCGAGGTAAATCTGCCCATCGGTGATGGAAATGATGTTCGTGGGGATGTAGGAGGCGATATCCCCCTCCTGGGTTTCCACAATGGGCAGAGCGGTCATGGAACCTCCCCCTCGGGACTCGGCGAGCTGAGCACCTCGTTCAAGGAGGCTCGAGTGGATGTAGAAGATGTCCCCGGGGTACGATTCTCTCCCTGGAGGGCGACGCAAAAGCAGAGACAGCGACCGGTATGCTACGGCGTGCTTGGTGAGGTCATCATAGACGATAAGGACATCCTCTCCCTGGTACATGAAGTACTCCCCCATGGCGCATCCGGCATACGGAGCAAGGTATACAAGCGCCGGGGGGTCCTCAGAAGACGTGGCAACGATAGTGGTGTACTCCAGGGCCTGGAATTTCCGCAAGATTTCCACCACCTGAGTGATATTGGCCAGGCGCTGACCGATGGCCACGTAAATACAGATGACTCCCTTCCCTCTCTGGTTGATGATGGTGTCTAAAGCAATGGTGGTCTTTCCAGTTCGCCGGTCCCCGATGATGAGCTCTCGCTGTCCCTTGCCCAGAGGGATCATGGCGTCGATAATTTTGATGCCAGAAAGGAGTGGCCGCTGTACCGGAGCACGGTCGATGACCTGTGGTGCGGGGAAGAACACTGGCCGTTTTCCCCGGCACGTGATGGGTCCCTTGTCATCAAGGGGTTCTCCCAGGGGATTGACGACCCGACCCAGGAGTTCCTCCCCTGCTGGGACCTCAAGAATGGTCCGGGTACGGAAGACCTGGTCCCCGGCGTGGATGGTGGTGTAATCCCCAAAGAGGATGCACTGCAGGCTCTCCCGCTCGAGTCCCAGCACCTGACCCCGGACAGCCTTCCTGCTCCCGAAAAGGAGCGTTTCTCCAATCATGGCCTTCCGCAGGCCCCGAACACGGGCAACACCGTCCTGAACTTCGAGGACTTCCCCAATCTCCTCAATTTCTGGCTCGGGGCGGTAGGTAGTGATGATGTCCCTGGTTTTTTTGAGGATGTCACCGACCATGGACATGGGGAATCCCCTCTCTGAGGATTCGTTCTTTCAGGCGCTCGAGCTGGGTCTTCACGCTACAATCGATGAGGATTTCTCCCCAGAGGATGACCACACCCCCAATGAGGGAGGGGTCAATCTCCTCCTCAAGGAGAAAGGGTCCCCGAATGATCCGGCTCAGCTTGGAATAGAGAATATCTTTCTGCTCGTCCGTTAGGGGAAAAGGAGTGATGACCTTCACTTTCTCTCTATCCCTCATGGGTACTCCTGAGCTGAGCTTCAAGGCGACTCACGGCTTCCTCAAGCATTTCTTCAATGATCCGGGTTTGCACCTCGGGAGTGATGTGAACCTTGAGAAGCCTTTTTACGACTTCTTCGGAGATATCAACGATGTCTTCCTTAAGTTCCAGAAGGAGCTGTTCAATCTCCCTTTTTGCTCGCCGCTCGTATTCCCTTTTGATTTTCTCGGCTTCCCGGTATGCCTCCTGGATGATGGTCTCCTTGATTTTCTGTGCCTCTCTGCTGGCCTGGTCGAGCATTTCGAGGTACTTCTCCTTCAGGTTTTTGAGTTCTTCCTCAAGGCGGCGTCGCTCCTCTTCAAGGGCTCTCTTTTCCTCTTCGATTTTCTCGAATTCTCCACGGATCCGGTTCGATCGCTCGTCCAGCGCCTTCACCACGGGTTTAAAGAGGAAGCGAAGGAGGAGAAAAACCAGAGCGAGGAAGTTGATAATCTGGAAGATAATGCTCCGATCTATGCGGATCATGGAGGGGAACCCTCCTACTTGAAGACGTATCGGAGAAGCGGGTTGGCGAAAAGGAGAATGAAAGAGACGACAAGAACATAGATGGCCAGGGACTCAAGCATGGCCAGTCCCACAAAGAGTGTCCGACTTATGGGACCGGCGGCCTCAGGTTGCCTGGCGATACTCTCTAAAGCCTGCGAACAGGCCTTGCCTTGCCCGATAGCAGGGAACATTACCCCCAGGGCAATGGAAAACCCTGCGGTGAACACGGTGACGCAGAGGAAGAGTATCTCTCCTTGCATGTCTCTCGACCTCCTTCGCATTGGCACCAATTATACTCCTAATGTCCTGAGGATTCAACGGCAGCGCTCAGGTACACCACGGAGAGGACCGTGAAGATGTACGCCTGGATGATTCCGGTGAAAATACTGAAGAGCATCATCGGGAGAGGGAGGAAAAGCGGAGAGAGGAGGAAGAGGATGGCGATAATGATTTCCTCCCCCATGATGTTGCCAAAAAGTCGAAGGGCTAAGGAAATCGTCCGGGTAATTTCGCTGATAACATGGAAGGGGGCAAGGATAGGCGAGGGAGAGAGGTAGCTTCGGAAGTAGCCTCTCACACCCTTTGTGGCAATGCCGTAGAAAGGAACGGCGAGGAAGACGACCAGGGCAAGGGCCAGGGTGGTGTTGAAGTCACTTGTGGGGGACCTGAGCCAGGGCACAAGACCAGCCAAATCGGAAGTTCCGATGAAGAGCGCCAGGGTCCCCACAAGGGGAAGGAATCTTTTGCCATTGCCCGGGGACATCTCTTCCACAAGGTGCAAAATGGCCTCAACGAAGAGTTCAAGGACATTCTGCAGGCGGGTGGGGACAGGGCGCATCCTCCGGGTAAGGAGGAAGGAGAAAAGCACCAGAAACCCCATGACCACCCAGGTTGAAACCACCGTCTTGGTTACCGGTATACCCAGGAACACAAAGAACACCTGAGGATTAAAGATTTCTTCCATGGCTTGCCCTCCCAAAGTGGATGCTGGCAAAGAGTATCAGGAAGACAAAATAGCTCAAAAGGAACGAGGCCACAAAGGGACAGAGTCGAACACGTACGTAGCGCAGAAAGAAGAAGAACCAGCTTCCCACGATGCTACAGCGGATAAGGATTCCCCTCCAGGCGATGTACCGTCTTTTGTGAAGCACTGCCTGCACCTCAAGGGCAATGAGCTCAAGAAGCAGCACGGCAAGCGCTGCTCCACCCAGGAAGCTAAGAACGGTTCTTCCCACGGCTCTTCTTCTCCATTCCCCTGCTTACCCTCATGAGGGTCTCGTAGAGATTGTAGAACCCGAAAAGTGTCCCGAGGGCAAGCAGCGACAGCGTCCAGGAGAACCCTAGGGGATGCTTTCGGTCAAGGTACTGCCCCAAAAAAAGCCCCAAAAGCATGGGAGCCACCGTTACCCATGCCAGGTCCCAGACTTCTCCAAGAACCCTCCACAGATTCTCGCCGTTGAATTTCTCCTTCACAGAAGTATTATACGACGGAAAGGGAAGAGGAAGGTGGCGAAAATGTGGTGGAGGTACTTGAAAAAGGTGGCCCCGCCGAGTATATTATGTAGTTGAGGAGCGGAAATAGCTCAGGGGTAGAGCATCGGCTTCCCAAGCCGAGGGTCGCGGGTTCGAATCCCGTTTTCCGCTCCAGTTTTTTTCCTCATTTTTCCCCCAGAGGTTTCGGCCCTCAGGAGCATGCCCTGTGGAGACGTTGCCAGTTGCTTCGCCACTTATGAAGCCTGCCGGAAGCAGGCTTTTAGAGAAATTTGGTTTGCAATTCCTCCCAGGTTCCGGTAAAATTATGGTATCGCTGACAAAGAGTGGGGTTTATCCCACTCTTTGTCATTTATGGTCGCTTTTCAGGGGGGCTTATGAGCAAGGACATTCTGGCAGTTATCGAGCAGATTGAGAAGACAAAGGGCATCTCGCGAGATACCCTGAAACAGGCCATTGAGGCGGCGCTGCTTTCTGCGTACCGGAAGAACTTCAGGAGTTCCCACAAGGGGGTCTCTGTGGTTCTTGATCCTCAGTCGGGAGAAATCAAGGTTCTGGCACGCAAAATGGTGGTGGAGAAGCTACGGGACTCCACCACAGAGATTCTGAAAGAAGAAGCGGAACGCTTGGGCTTCCGGGCCGATGTGGGAGAGTGGATTGAGATCGAAGTGACCCCCCGGGACTTTGGGAGGATTGCTGCCCAGACGGCCAAGCAGGTTATCGTGCAACGGCTTCGGGAAGCAGAACGGGACAGAATATACGAGGAATTCTCAGAGAAAGAGGGAGAGGTTATCACCGGGGTTGTGGTCCGGCGAGAGGGGAGAAACGTCATTGTGGATCTTGGGAAGACCGAAGGAATCCTCCCCCCTGATGAGCAGGTGAGCACTGAGGAGTACCGTCCCGGGAGTCGGATGAAGTTTTTCATCGTTGAGGTGAAAAAGACCACCAAGGGTCCGCGGATTATCCTTTCCCGGACTCATCCGGGGCTGGTGCGACGGCTCCTTGAACTCGAGGTTCCCGAGGTTCACGAAGGATGGGTGGATATCAAGGCCATCACCCGTGAACCTGGAGTGCGGACAAAGGTCGCGGTGGAGAGTCGCAACGAGAAAATTGACCCTGTGGGTGCCTGCATCGGCAACCGGGGGGTCAGGGTGAAGAACATCACCGATGAGCTTCGGGGAGAGAAAGTGGACATCATCCGCTGGAGCAATGACCCCGAGGTGCTCATCAAGGAAGCCTTGAGCCCGGCCCAGGTGCTTGAGGTAATACTCGACGAGGAGACGAGAACCGCTCAGGTGATCGTTCCTGAGGACCAGCTTTCTCTTGCCATTGGAAGGGATGGCCAGAATGTTCGTCTGGCGGCACGGCTCAGCGGCTGGAGGATTGATATCAGGGGGAGCGGGAAAAAAGAGGAAGAACAATGAAAAAGGTTCCCATACGCATGTGTTTGAGTTGCCGGGAGAGGAAAGAAAAGAAATCCCTGATTCGTGTGGTGCGGACTCTTCAGGGGACGCTTGAGGTTGATCCGACAGGGAAAAAAGCAGGAAGAGGGGCGTACGTGTGCCCGGTTCCGGAGTGCGTGGAACGCCTGGATCGCAAGAGTCTCTCTTTTGCTTTTCGCATAGAGGTGAGCGAGAAAGAAGTGTTATCTCTCAAAGAAGCTTTGCGGACGTACCTTGGGGGACAGGCAAAGGAGGTTCGGCATGACAAAGGTCAGAGTGTATAAGGTCGCTGAGCGGCTGGGGATGCCAACCCATGAGGTCATGGATATGCTCAGAGAACTCGGGGCGGACATCAAGAACCACATGAGCAGCATCGACGAAGACCTTGTGGAGCTTTTGGAAGAGGAAGTCGAGTTCCGTCGAAAGAGGGAAGAAGAGCTTCGGAAGAAACGGGAGAAAACCGTCGTTCTCGAGAATCCCCCCACCTTGCGGGAGCTGGCACGACTCCTCGGAGAGGAGGAAGTCGAGGTTTTGCTCCGCCTTGCCGATCTCAACGTTATCCCCCACAGCAAAAAGCCTCTCCCACCGCTTGTGGTGGAACGCCTGCTCCGGGAGAAAGGTTTTGAGGTGGAGTGGAAGGGAAACCTCCGCGAAGAGGTGCTCAAAAGCCTCGAAGTGGAAATGCTCCCCCGTCCTCCTGTGGTGACCATCCTTGGTCACGTTGACCACGGGAAGACGACACTCCTTGACGCCATCCGTCGTTCAAGGGTTGCGGAATCGGAGTACGGTGGCATCACGCAAAAGATTGGTGCCTACCAGGTGGATGTAGGAGGACGGAAGATCACCTTCATCGATACGCCAGGTCACGAGGCCTTCACCACCATGCGGGCTCGAGGGGCACAGGTTACTGATATCGCGGTTCTTGTTGTGGCTGCCGATGATGGTGTTATGCCCCAGACGGTTGAGGCCATCCAGCACGCTAAAGCTGCCGATGTCCCTATCCTTGTGGCCATCAACAAAATTGACAAACCGGGGGCAAACCCCGAGAGGGTGAAGCAGCAACTTGCCGAGCACGGTCTCATTCCTGAGGAATGGGGTGGAGAGACCATCTGTGTGGCCATCTCAGCCCTCCAGCGGAAAGGCATTCAGGACCTCCTGGATATGATTCTCCTCCAGGCGGATCTTCTGGAACTTCGGGCAAGGTATACAGGTCCAGCTGTGGGGGTCATCATCGAATCACGCCTTGACCGGGGGAAGGGGCCAGTGGCCACGGTGATCGTCCAGGAGGGGACACTCCGGGTTGGAGACTTCTTCGTTGCCGGGACAACCTGGGGGAGGGTACGTTCACTCTTTGATGACCTGGGGAAGTCCATCAAAGAAGCTCCTCCTGCCACCCCGGTGGAGGTCGTGGGCTTTGCCGAGCTTCCTCCGGCAGGAACGAAACTCGTTGTGGTTGAAGAGGAGAAGACGGCTACTGTTGTTGCTGAGCGACGGAAAGAACGAGAGCGCGAGCGGGTTCTTCGAGAGGCGGGGAACCGTGTCGTTTCTCTTGAAGAGCTTCTGGCCCCTGAAGAGGGGAAGGTCAAGGAACTGCACCTTGTCCTCAAGGCCGACTATCAGGGGTCTCTCGAAGCCCTGGAACGGGCGATATCCCAGCTTGGAGATGAGCGGGTCAAAGTCAACGTGGTGTTCCGGGGGGTCGGCAACATCAGCGAAGCCGATGTCATGCTGGCCTCGGCCTCATCAGGGGTGGTGATTGGGTTCAATGTCAAGCTTCCCAACGAGGTGGCTAAGGTTGCCAAGCAGGAGGGAGTGGAGGTACGTCTTTACCGGATTATCTACGATGTGGTGGAGGACATGAAACGAGCTATTCAGGGTCTTGTTGAACCCCGAAAGGTCGAGGAAGTCATCGGCAGAGCCGAGGTCCGGGCACTTTTCAAAGTTCCCCGGGTTGGGATTGTGGCAGGGTGCTATGTCCTTGAGGGGAAGATAGACCGGAACGCCTTCGTGCGGGTGCTACGCGGGGGAGAGGTGCTCCAGGAAAAACTCCGCATTGCCTCCCTGAAGCGCTTCAAAGATGACGTTCGGGAAGTAGCCCAGGGGTACGAGTGTGGCATAGCACTTGAGGGTTTCGAGGGCTTTGTAGAAGGCGATGTTTTCGAAGCGTACGTGGTGAAGGAAGAGCGATGAGGGTTGGAGTGTGCTGTGTGGAGCTCTTCATCAACGGGAGTTCTTCGCTGAAAGACCGAAGGCGTGTGGTGGACTCGGTGAAGCAGCGCCTCCGGAACCGCTTCAACGTGTCGGTGGCTGAGCTCTCTGAGGATTCCCAATGGCAGAGGGGGCGCCTTGGGATTTCCTGTGTGGCACGGGATGAACAGTCGGTGGAGTCCCTGCTCCATCAGGTGCTCGAATTCATTGAGAACGACGACCGGGTGGAAGTCACTGACTGGCTCTTTGAAATCTACTGAGGTTACCGCCATGAAAGAACAGAGACCCCTCCGGGTGGCTGAACTGATCAAGAGGGAAGTATCTCGAATTCTCCTTTCTGAGGTTGAGGACCCACGTCTTCGGGGGTTTACCATCACCCGGGTTGAGGTGTCTCCAGACCTCAAACAGGCCAAAATTTTCGTGGGCTTTCTGGGTGAGGCAGAGGAAGGTGAAAAGTACGAGGCCTTGAAGAGAGCGACGAAGTTCATTCGGGGGGTACTGGCCTCGAGAATTCGCATCAAGTTTATGCCTGAGATTGTCTTTGTGGCTGATCCAACTCTGGAGAAAGCTTTTCAGGTTGTGGAACTCCTGAACCGTCTGGAACAGGAGAACCAATGAGGGACGAAAAGAAGGAAATCTGCCGGATTTTCTCGGAAGCTTCCCACTTTGTGGTTACCTCACACCAGAACATTGACGGCGATGGTCTGGGGTCGGCTCTTGCTCTCTATTTTCTCCTCCGGCGAATGGGGAAAAGAGCGAGGGTCGTTTATGATGGCCGGGTGCCTTACTTCTACCGTTTCCTGCCTGGGTCGGCTCAGGTGCTTTCCTTTGAGGAGTTTTCCGTGGAAAAAGAACCTTTTGAAGTCCTGGTGGTTGTGGATTGTTCCAATCCTGCTCGGGTGGGGAGGGTGGAGGGTTTCCTGAAGGAAGCCCGCTACGTGGTGAATATCGACCACCATCCCGACAACGCCTTCTTTGGCCACGCGAACTTTGTCGTTCCCGGGTCCCCTGCTTCGGCACTCCTTGTATACGAACTGGCCCGGGAGCTCCATATCCCCCCTGATGCCGATATCGCCACCAGTATCCTGACCGGTATCGTGACCGATACCGGGGGGTTCCAGTTCGCTGAGCTCAACCAGAACCTCTTCGCCGTTGTTGGGGAGCTTGTGGCCTCGGGCGCTTCCCTGAGCACCATCATGTACCATGTGTTCCGTTTCCGACGCCTTGAAGCCTTGAAGCTTCTGAGTCGGGCACTCCATCGCCTAACTTTTGACCCTGTCTGCGGGTGTGCATCGATGCACCTTACGCAGGAGGACTTCAGGGAATGCGGTGCTCAGGAGGAGGATGCCGAGGGTGTCGTGGATTACGGTCTCTACATTCCTGAGGCCAGAGTTTCGGTGTTCTTTAAGGAAATTGCCCCCAACACCTACAAGGTGAGCCTCCGTTCCCGGGACGACTTTGATGTCCTCCCTGTGGCCCACCACTTTGGGGGTGGAGGACACCAGAGAGCAGCGGGCTTCAAAATCACGGGTCCTTTCCCCTCGGTGTACCGGGAAGTTCTGGATTTTTTGCGGACTACGGTCCTGGGATCTTCGAAATAGGGCGAAGGAGCGACTGTCATGCTGGGTGGGGTGCTGAATCTGTACAAGCCTGTCGGAGTCACTTCTCGGGTTCTTGTGGAACGGGTTGGGCGAATACTGAAGACCAAGGCAGGTCACACTGGAACCCTTGATCCCTTTGCCCGGGGAGTGATCCTTGTGTGTTTTGGGAAGGCCACGCGTCTTGTGTCCTTCTTCCAGGAGCTTGACAAGGTCTATCGGGCGCGATTCCGTTTCGGGATTACCACGGACACTTATGATGTGAAGGGGAGAATCACCACGGTTTCTTCGGGGGAGCTTAGAGAAGAGGACCTGCTTCGGGTGCTCGGTGATTTCCGGGGAACCTTTGTCCAGGAGGTTCCGCCCTTTTCGGCGTGCAAGTACCGCGGACGTCCACTCTACCAGTATGCTCGTCGGGGGGAGCACATCACGCTCAGGCGAGAGGTCACTGTTCACCGACTGGAGCTCCTCTCTTGCCTCGAAGGAGCATTTGGGGAGGCGGAGTTCCTCATCCACTGCTCCGGGGGGACGTACGTGCGAAGCCTTGCCCATGAACTTGGGAAGCGGCTTGGCCTTGGGGCCTATGTGGCTGCTCTTGTCCGGGAGAGAGTGGGCCGGTTCCGGATTGAGGAGAGCATCGATGTTATGCAGAAAGGTATCGAACGGGACTTCCTCCTTGAGCGGTCGCTTCCACCAGAAAAAGCCCTGTACTTCCTCGACGCGGTGGAGGTGGGTGAGGAAGAAGCCAGATGCTTCCTCCACGGAACTCCTTTCTCATCGCCCGTATCCCTGCAGGCCCCCGGCATGGTGAAGGTGCTCCATGGTGGCGCTTTCCTGGGACTGGCTTTCTGGGATTCATCCAGGCTCCTCCCCAGGGTTGTTCTTGCCGAGTCCTGCCATGTTGCTTGAACGGGGCTGGAAGAGGTTCCCCCAAAAGAGTATCGTGGCCATCGGGTTTTTTGACGGTTTTCACCGTGGCCACCGCCGGGTTCTGGCTGAGGCTCTGGCGAGGTCGTCACCGGAGGCTCCTCTCTGTGTGGTGACCTTCTACCCCCATCCCCAGACGGTGCTACTCCCCCGGGAGGGCGTGAAGTACCTGACCTTATATGGCGAGAAGTACCTCCTCCTTGAGCACTTCTTCCCCGGGGCCTTCCTGTGCTTCCTCCGGTTCGACCGGACTCTTCGGGAAACTGCCCCTCTGGGTTTCCTGAACATGGTGGTGGAGTATTTCCACCCCCGGGCAATCTGTGTGGGCGAGAACTTCCGCTTCGGCTTTGAGCGCCGGGGGGACAGTGTGCTCCTTCGGGATTTTTTCGCTCCCCGGGGCACGGAGGTTGTGGTGGTTCCCTCATACCGGGTGCAGGGGGAAGTGGTCTCAAGCTCCCGAATTCGGGAACACCTCCTTGATGGAAGGCTCACCCAGGCGAATGAGCTCCTCGGATTCCCCTTTTCAGTTATCGGGAGGGTCCGGAGAGGGCGGGGGATTGGGAGAAGCCTGGGTTTCCCCACTTTGAACCTCCACCCACCTTCGCGGAAACTCCTGCCTCCGCCGGGAGTGTACACCGGGAGGGTCTTTTGGGAAAGCCCGGGAGAAGCTTCCTGGAATGCCCTGATTTATACCGGGAGCCGGCCAACCTTCCGTGATACGCACCGCCGGGTTGTCGAAGTCTTCGTTCCCTCATCCCCTTTCCCAGAGCTCTATGGCCGGAGAATCTGCGTTACTTTTGAGGAGTTTGTGCGGGAAGAGATGGTCTTCCCTTCAGAGGAAGCTCTCAGAAGACAGATTCAGAAAGACCTTGAGGTCTTCCTCCAGAAGGCTTCGGCTGGTCTTTCCGCTCCAGAGGGGCTGCGCAGGGGCTTCGGGAGCATTTAAGAGAGTATAGCAGGAATTTCACAGATTTGTCACAAATTCTTCACAGAGGGCTGCTATACTTCCCTGTAGCATGCCGGAACTTCCGGGAACCCGGCGTGGTACAATAGGAAAAAGCTGAAAGGCGGGCTGAAGGTGGAAAGGTACCGGGAACTTCTGCTCTCTGTGCTGCTTTTTGTGGGGATTTGCCTGTTTTCCGGGGCCCAGGGGAGGGGCGAGGATATCTCTCTTAAGGAGGCTCTGGAACGGGCGCTTCTGGGGAACCGGGAGATTAAAAAAGCCGAGATTGAAGTGGAAGTTGCCCGCTCTGCGCTGCGAAAGGCTCGGGAAAACACCTTTTCTCCGGCGATTGCCGTTGGAGAAACGATACGGCTTTCTGGAGAGTCCCTGGAAGGGTTTTCGTTAGAACTTCAGGATACCATCTCCTTTGACCCTTCACTCTGGGAAGAAGCAAAGGTCAGCCTTGAGAGAGCAGAGAGAGCTCTGGAAGCAACGAGGGAAGAAGTGAAAAAGAGCGTCGTCACCTCGTACCTGGAGATTCTCAAGGCGAAGAACACCCTTGCTCTTGAGGAGAAAAGCCTCGAGCTTCTCAAGGGGCGTCTTGAGCGCCTCAGGGAAGGGTATGAGAAGGGGGAAGCAGCGACTTTCGCCCTCCAGGAAGCTGAAGGACAGTACAGAGAGCAGGAAGGAAAGGTTCGGGTCCTGAAAGAGAAGCTCCGTCTTCTTGAGGAACGGTTCTTCCAGCTTCTTGGGGAGGAAATGCCCGGGGAAGAGGTGACGTTTCAGCCCCTTCCTCAAAAGCTCCCTGTGTTTTCCAGAGACCTCACCCTCCAGGATTTCGTTTCGATACGGGACGAAGTTGAGGATCTTGAGGGACAGAGAAGAGTTCTCGAAGCGCAAAAGATGCAGCTTCGCCAAAAAGGCCTTCCTCAGATTACCCTTGAGGGGACCTACAGCAAAGACGGCTGGTCTTTGACCGCAGGCTACAACTTTTCGGCAAAATCCCTCGACATTGCTCTTAAGAAACCTCTTGGTACTCAGGGAGTTTCCTCGGGGGAGCATTTCGGTGTGGGCCTTTCCGTTTCGTGGTCGTTCTCCCCGAGCCTTTCGGAAGAAAAAAAGCAGGTGGAGCTCAGGAAAAAGGCCCTTCTCCTTGACCTTGAGACGGAAAAGGCCACCGTACTTTTCGATATCCGGGAGAAGCACCTTTCCCTCTGTGAGGCCCGGGATACTCTGGAGGGGAAGCGGATGCTCCTTGAGGCCGAAAGGGAACGACATGCCCGGGTAATGAAGCAGTGGGAGTTTGGGAGTATCGACCAGGTGACCCTTCTTGAGAGCGAATACCGTCTTTTCCAGGCCCAGGTAGCGTACGAGAATGCTTTTTGTGACCTTCTGGCAAGCTTTGTCGCCTTTCTCCGGAGTACGGAACAGCCTATTCTTTGGGAAACCCTGTTTCCTCAGGAAGGAGACGAGAGGGAATGAAAAAAGTCGTGGTACTCTTTGTTGCCCTTATTCTTTTCGCTGTCTTTCTCGGTGGATGTTTTCCCCAGCAGGGGCAGAGGACCTCTCAGGTGCAACAGAAAGCCGTTGCATCTTCTCAGACCGTTCCCGTGCGACGGGGGAGGATTGCCGATACGGTATCGGAACTCGGCACCCTTGAGCCGCTCTCGAAGGTCTCGATTATTGCGGAGGAAAGTGGAAAAGTTGCGGAGGTCCTCGTTAGGGAAGGGGAGAGCGTTGAAAAGGGCCAGGTGCTGCTTCGCCTGGACACCGAAGACCTTGAAATCACCCGCTCGCAGATTCTGGCGCAGCTCAAATCAGCCCAGGTCGACCTTGAGGAGTTGCTTTCCGGGCCGACTGAGGTGGAGCTCCGCTCAAAAGAGGCCCAGTATACGGAGGCCCTTCTGGCGTATGAGGAGGCAAAGAAGACCCTTGCCCGGAATGAACGGCTCTTTGCCTCGGGAGCCATATCCCAGGAGGAGCTTGAAGCCAGCCGGAACGAGGTGACGAAAAGGGAGAAAGCTCTTGCTGTAGCAAAGGCAGAGCTTGAGGAGACGAAGAGGAAGCCGAAGAAAGAAGACGTGGAGCGAGTAAAGGCGCGGATTGAAGAAATCGAAGCCTCTCTGCGTTCGGTGGAGCGGCGAATTGCAAAGGCCGAGATTCGTTCTCCTCTTAAGGGAATCGTCCTTGAGGTGAACGTGGAGGAGGGTGATTTCGTTTCAAGCGGCACCAGCGCCTCGGGAGGGACAACTCCTGTCGTGGTTGCTGACCTCTCAACGATGAAGGTGGACGTTCCGGTGAACGAGGTGGACATCCCCAGGGTACGGATTGGGCAAACTGCCCGGATTACCCTTGATGCCTTCCCCGGGAAAACTTTTGAAGGTCAGGTTGTGGCGGTGGCCTACCAGGGGAAAACCAGCGAGAACGTGGTGACCTATGACACCACGGTGCACCTGGCAAATCCCGACAACCTCCTTCGGGCGGGGATGACGGCCAATGTGGAGATTATCATTCAGGAAAAGGAGAATGCCTTACTTGTTCCGGCAAGTGCGGTGAAAGAGGAGGGACAAAGAACCTTTGTCTTCGTGAAGAATGCCCAGGGACAGGCCGAGCGCAGGGCGGTGGTCCTTGGGATTCGGAACGACGCTTTTGTTGAGGTCATGGAAGGACTTCAGGAGGGTGAGGAGGTTTTTGTGACCCCGCCGGAGGGTGCAGGGGTTTCTCCTTCGAGCACCTCAGGGGGTGCACAGGGGAACGTGCGGATTCGTGTGGGTCCAGCGCCTCAGGGTCCTCCACCGGGACGGTGAACTCAGGGAATGCCACCCATCATCCGTGTTGAGAACCTGGTCAAGGTGTACCGCACGGGGAAAGTGGAGGTTCGGGCGCTCCAGGGGGTGACCTTTGAGGTGCATCCTGGGGAGTTCATTGCCATCATGGGTCCCTCGGGCTCGGGCAAAACCACCCTTATGAACATCCTGGGGTGCCTTGACACCCCAACAGAAGGTCGGTACATCCTCGACGGTGTTGAGGTTTCTTCCCTGCGGGAGAATCAGCTCGCCGAAATCCGAAACCGGAAAATCGGTTTCGTTTTCCAGAACTTCCACCTTCTGCCGCGCCTCACCGCTTTCCAGAACGTGGAACTCCCCCTCCTCTACGCTTCGGTGCCGAAGAGCATCCGGGTCCGGAGGGTCCGGGACCTCCTTGAGCGGGTGGGCCTTGGGGAGAGAATGCACCACCGGCCGAATGAGCTCTCGGGAGGGCAGATGCAGCGGGTGGCCATTGCCCGGGCACTGGTGAACGATCCGGCCATCATCCTTGCCGATGAGCCCACGGGGAATCTCGATACCCTCTCGGGAGAAGAGATCATGAGCATTTTCCAGGAACTCAACGAGGAGGGGCGGACCATCATCCTTGTGACCCACGAGCGGGACATTGCCCAGCACACTCGCCGGGTCATCCACTTTCGGGATGGAAAAATCCTCAAAAACGAGGACGTCACCGACCGTATTGACGCCCGCCGGCTCCTTGAGGAGCTCAAGAGGCAGCGGAGTTTGCTGGAGGAAGCAGGATGAACTTCTCGGAGAGTTTTCAGACCGCACTGTTCAATCTTTTCGCCAACAAGCTCCGGTCCTTCCTCACCATGCTTGGGGTCATCATTGGGGTGGCAAGCGTCGTCGCCATGGTGAGCCTCGGGCAGGGTATGCGGGCACAGATTGTGGATCAAATCAGCAGCCTCGGCTCGAACATCCTCACCGTCATTCCTGGGAGGGTTCGCCAGGGTGCAGGACCCATGGGGATGTTCATGGCCCGGGGAGGGGGAAACGTCCTCAAGTACGAGTACTTTCAGGAGCTCCGGGCTACTCCCTTCCCCGGCATTCGGGCAGTCACGACGGAGGCAACGACCAGCCTGCCTGTGACCTTTGCCCGGGAAAGCGTTTTCGTGAACGTGGTGGGAACGACACCGGAGTTACTGGAAATTCGTAACTTCACGCTCCTTGGTGGTCGTTCCTTCAGTGGATACGACTACTCCTATTCCCGGAAAGTGGCGATTCTGGGACACACGGTGGCCCAGGACCTTTTTGGGGATCCCCTCCTTGCGGTGGGGGCCTCAATCCGGGTCGGACGAACGATTTTTACCGTGGTGGGAGTGCTTGAGCCGAAGACCATGGGCGGCCAGGACCTCGGGAACCAGGTGTTCATCCCCCTCACGACGTTCCGGCAGTACCTCACAGGAAGCAGGTACCTCTGGAACATCATCGTCCAGGTGGATGAGAAGGAAAATATTCCCCTTGTGTCGCAGTGGCTTTCCGACTTCTTCAGGAGGAAAATCGGGGACCCTGAGCAGTTCTCCATCCTGAACCAGCAGGACCTTCTGGAGACCGTGGAGAGCGTGACGGGAACCGTAACGCTTTTCCTTGCGGTCATTGCTGGTATTTCGCTCCTTGTGGGGGGCATCGGCATCATGAACATCATGCTTGTGTCTGTGGCGGAGAGAACCCGGGAGATTGGGCTTCGCAAAGCTATCGGAGCAAAACCCCGGGACATCCTCCTGCAGTTCCTCCTGGAATCTTCGCTTTTGAGCCTTGTGGGGGGGGTGGTGGGGCTCGTTCTTGGAATTCTTGCTGGCAGGACCATGGCGTCTTTCTCTCAGCTTCCCTTTGTGCTCTCACCGCAGGTTATGGCCCTGGCCCTTTCGGTTTCCCTGGCTGTGGGGCTCTTTTTCGGGATATATCCGGCCCGGAGGGCGAGTCGTCTCGACCCCATTACGGCACTCCGTTACGAATAGAAGGAGGGATGGGTATGAAGGCAGGGGTTTTGGGAATTCTTGCGATTCTGGTGTTCACTGTCTTCTGGGGTGTGGGGCTGGCCTTTGGGGAGGAGGCAAAGACTCCACCGTCTCTCTCGCTCAAGGAGGCGATTGAGCTCGGCCTCCAGAAAAGCCGAACGATTCGCCTTGCTGAGTTATCCCTGAAGGTTCAGGAGCTGCAGTACAGGGAGGGGAAGGCTAACCTTCTCCTGAACCCCTCGGTGGTCTCTGAGCTCCAGCTTGAGAACACCTGGCAAAGTGCGCAGAGGAATTTCGCCCTGCAGCGCATGCAGCTTGCCCTCAGCATTGAGGAGGCATACTACAACGTCCTCAGAGCAGAACGGGCCCTGAGTCTCGCGCGGGAGAATCTCGCCCGGCTTGAGAAGCAGCTTGAGGACACCCGGATCAGGTTCTCTCTGGGTGTTGTGGCGAAAATCGATGTGCTCCGGAACGAACTCGAGGTTGACCGGGCCCGCCTTGAGGTGGAGAGGGCCGAGCGAAACCTTGCCCTTTCCCGAATGAATCTGGGGAGCATCCTGGGGCAGGGGCTTGAGGCAAACTTCACCCTTTCGACGGATCTCTCCTTTGAGCCCGAAGAGCTCGATCGTGATGCCTGCATTCAGTATGCTCTGCTCCACCGACCGGAAATCAAAGAAAAAGAGGAGACTCTCGCCCTGCGCCAGAAAGAGCTCGCAGTGGTAACCTCCTATACCCCTGCCCTGGAGCGAGAAAAGGCCAGGGTGAATCTTGAGGTGGCAAAAGAGGAGCTTGAGAACACCAGGGAGTCGATTATCCTCGAGGTGGAACAGAAGTTTTCGGACCTCCTCGCTGCTTTGAAGAACGTCCCCATTGCCCGGAAGAACCTTGAAGTGGCACGGGAGACTCTCGCCGTTCAGCAGGCCCGGTTCGATGCGGGGGTCATTACGCTCCTTGACCTTCTTGAGGCGCAGAACGACCTTTACAAGGCGGAAAGCGACTACCTCCAGGCGCTCTTTGACTACCACATCGCCCGGGCAAAGTTCTATAACGCTTTAGGAGCGGACCTCGAGGAACGGGGGAAGCTTACTCCGAGAAAAGAGACAGGAAAAGAAAATGGCTGAGAGGGGTGGATTCGAACCACCACTACGTGATCCAGAGTCACGTGTCCTACCCTTAGACGACCTCTCAGCAGGAGCAAAGGTATCATACCACGGTTTTTCCGGATTTTCAAGGGGATTTGGAACTTCGAAGGGGAGGGTTTTGCAGAGGAAGTTCCGGCATTTCTCTGGTCTTTTTATCCTTTTATCTCTCGGTGAGGGAGGTGGCAGAGATGTCCTCTTTCCTTGAGGTTGCGAGGAGAACTGGAGTGAGTATTGTGGAACGGGAAGGGTCCCTGTTCTGGGAAGGTCCTCACGCTGGGAAGAAGAAACCCCAGGGCCCCCTTGCAGGGAAGACCATCGGCCTTCTTGTGGCTAGCGAATTCAGCGATTTCCAGGCGTACTACCTTGCCGAGTACCTGAGCGAATTCGGGGGCTGGCCCGAGTTCCTTCTCGTTGACTGGGTAACCTGGAAGTGGACGCGGCCTCACGTGAAGGGGAAAGGGGTCACCGGAATGTGGGATATGAGCGTTGACCCTATTCCCACGATAAGCCCTAACCGGTACGGTTTCAGGCCTCTTAGAGAAGCAAGACCGGAAGAGTACGACGCCCTCGTGGTCCTTGGAGGTCACTCCGCCGACGTCATGATGACCGAAAACGAGGTGATTCGCTTCCTCCAGGCTCTGTACGAGCGTGGAGCACTCGTTGGAGCCATAGGTGACGGTGGTCTCACCCTCATCAGTGCCGGGATCCTCCAGGGCAGGCGGGCCACAGGGAGCAAAGTGGTATCGTTTTTCCTGCGCCGGATGAAGGTGTTTGAAGATGCCCCGGTGGTCCTTGATGGGAATATCCTCACCGCCCGGGACACCGTGGATACTCCACGGTTTGTCCGGGCACTCTGCAAGTACTTTGATCCCCGGTTTGTGGATGAGCGTGAGGGAATCCTTCGGGGAAAACACGTGGTCGTCATCGCTGGAGAAGATTTCGAAGACGTAGAGCTCGTTGTCCCTGTCCTCGAGTTCCTCTTTCGGGGCGCAGCGGTGACCCTGGGGACCTTCAAGGCCCCTCTGCGCGCCCGTCCGCCCCTTCTCGGCCTTGATGTGGTTGTGGGGAACTTCGGCATTTCCGTGCCCCTCCAGGAGATCCCCCTGGGGTACTACCGCATTGCCCCCCTTGAGGACATTCCCGAAGAATGCGTGAACCTCGTCATGGTGCCGGGGGCCTTCTGCCCCTGGAACTGCATCGTGGCTGAGGCACCTCTTGACTTTCTCTGGAAGGTCTATGAAGCGGGGAAGGTTGTTGCCGGGATATGCCACGCACCCATTGCACTGGCGGCTGCAGGGATTCTTGAGGGGAAGAAAAGCGCCGGGTGGCTGGCCTGTAAAGACGCGGTGCCCATCATGGGTGGGGTGTACAGTTTCGACTGGTCTGCGGTCATTGATGGGCGGGTGGTGACCGGGAGGGTCCCCGACGACGTCCCGGAATTCATGGATGCGATGACCGAAGCACTTTTGCGCTCTTCTTAAGAGGTTTTCCAGAAGTCCCGTTCTGGAAGGAGGTCCCGGAATTCCTTTGGTCGCAGGGCTTCGGGATACGGGCGGAAAAAGACCTGACGCAGGAGATACGGTTCTTCAAAGCGCAAAACCCACGATTCCATAAGGCTTGTGAGGACAAGAAGTGGGATGGTACCCTTTCGGAATTCCTCAAGAAGATGCAGGAAGAAAGCTTTTTCCTGCGGGGTGATTTTGTCCTTGAAGTAGCCGAGGACATGGTACAGGACGTTTATGACGAGTTTTCGGTTCATGGCACGCCGGATTGCCTGGAGGAAGTGGGTCGCATAGGCGGTAAAAGCCTCGTCCACGTTTTCAGAAACCTGGGCGACGATCTTCCCTAAAAGCTGCGTTTCCCTCTGGTGGTGGGCAAGGAGGAAGAGCTTGTATCGGGTATGGAAATCCACGAGTTTCCCCGGAGATTTCGTCCTGAGCGTTGCTTCAAGGTCAGCAAGGGCGAAGACCTTCTCCAGGAAATGCTCACGGATGGCCAGGTTCTCAAGGCGCTTTTCGCTTTCAATGGCAAGGTAGGGGTATTTCCTGAGAACCGCTTCGGCAAACATCCCGTTCCCCAGGGCAAGGACTTTCCCTGAAGGGGCATGGATTTTCACGTCCCTGAGACCACAGGAGGGGGATTTTGCCTTGAGGATGAATCCGTGAACCCCCTGGAGGGTGAGGAACGTTTCCGAAAAATGCTCCATCACTTCTGTAAGGTCCTTTGCGGTTTCCTCCTGAAGGAGGCGTCGTTCTCCGCCTTTGAGGACGATGCGGATGGGTTTTCGGGGGACCCCAAGCCCAATGGCAACCTCAGGGCACACCGGGATGAATTCAACAAAGGGTGTAAGTTCCCGGACAAAAGCATTCTCGATGATTGCTCCATCGTACCGGCAGGGAGCAAACCCGAGACACTGGCTCACCACGATTCTGGGCCTTGGAAAGCGCCGGTTCCAGAAAACCTCGGCCATAATCCGGAGTTTGAGGAGACACTTTGCTCCATTGTACCGGTTACTCCATTGAGAGTAAAGCCTTGATTTCTCCAACCTCTTCCCGGTACTGAAGGAGGGCGAGGAACCCCGTACCTCGCCCTTTTAGCGGCACAGGGAACCCAAACAGTGACCCTGAACGGCGGGCTTTTCGTCACGGCATCGGAATATCAACGCACGGGGTAGCTCGTAAAAACCCAGGAAGTACCGGCCATAAAGGAGTGCCTCTTCTCTTTACTGACTTTCGGGGTTCTCTATGGCCCCGGCAAAAAGCACGCTTCCGTCCCTTTCATCCCGGATGATGAGGAAGAACGGGTGGTCCACGCGCATGATGAAGCGCTCACCGGGGAACGGCACGGCAGTGATGGCAATAATGCCTGAGGTGACCGCAGAGGCTTCGGTCCCCTCTTCGTTGACCTCGAGGAAGCTCTTGTGTTTGACCTCGCTGAGATAGGCATTGGCGCTGGGGGATACCGGGAGCATCCCGCTCAGGTCTGCCCGGGAGGGGTTGAAGACGTTCTCCATTCCCAGGGCGATGAGGATGTCGTTGAGCACCCGCTCGAAGGTTACCTGGAAGCGGGGGAGGGAGATTTCTCCCTGCCGCTTTTCCATGGCGGCAATCCAGTCCTTGAGGGCGCTTTCGCTGAGCTTTCCAAGGAATGCCCCGAGGCCGTCCTGTTTTCGGGGCAAAAAGAGGTACATGCTAAACCGGTCATCGGCATAGGGGAGTTTTACGGCCTGGAAGTCTTCGGTTTCGAGGTAGAGGAACGAGCCCTCCTGCCACATGGTGGGGAGGTCTTTTGGAGTGCCGTTTTCGGGAAAGAAGGGGAGATCTTGCGTGTGGGCAGGGTCGAAAGCCGTTTCCCATTTTCCCTTGAAGTACGTGGCGTTGAGGAGGACGAGGATGGCGTTTTCCGGAAGGCGATCGAGGATGGTGGGAATAGTCCCCCGGGTCTTCTCCCTCACCCACTGGTTGATACGGGGAATGGTGGCAGGATCGGTGAAATCAATGGTTTCCGCTTCGGCCCTGTAGTACGTTTTGAGGTCTTCGAGGTATGTCTGGTAGAACGGGATGCCCTCCCGGGCCCAGAGGGCGTTTGCCGTGTACAGGGTAACACCCGAACTTGCGGTGTTCAGGGTCTCGACAAGACGCGCGCTTTGTCTTTTAACCTCTTCAGGGGCGAGCGCTGCGAGGCCCAGGGCTTCGTACATTTCCCTCTGGGTTTCCCCACGGGCACCGTGGGCCACCATGGAAAGGCACAGTGCGATGCTTGTGGGGGAGAGAAAGACGTTGCCACCCTCCTGTTCCCAGAGGGCTTTCACGAGGCGAAGGCCGAAGTCGTTCACCCCTTCGGTGAAGGTCTGGGAGGAAGATGGGGTACCCGTAGCCAGCAGCGACCCTCCCAGACACCCCGAGACGACAACCACAAGGACCACCAGAGTCACAACAGTTCCAAGAAGTCGCACGTTTCCCCCTCCTCACTCTTTGACCTTGAGTCGTTCGCGGTAGGCCGAGTAGTCGGGAACGAGGCGTCGGTACTCCTCATGCATCAAGGGCGAAGAGATAAGGAAATCCGCCGAGGCCCAGTTGCAGGCAACCGGAATGTTCCAGACCACGGCAATCCGGAGGAGGGCCTTGACGTCAGGGTCATGGGGCAGGGGCTCCAGGGGATCCCAGAAGAAGATGAGAAAGTCAATTGCCCCTTCGGCGATTTTTGCCCCGATTTGTTGGTCCCCTCCGAGAGGACCACTTTCGAGTTTCACGATGGGGAGATGGAGTTCCCGCTCAAGGATTTCCCCTGTTGTCCCCGTGGCGTAGAGTTTGTGCTGTGACAGGGTTCCCCGGTTGAACCTTGCCCAGGCCAGGAGTTCGTCTTTTTTGTTGTCGTGAGCAATAAGGGCAATACGTTTTTGAGGCGTCATGAGGACTTCCCGGTACTTCATGCTCTCGACCTCCCGTGCTGTTCCTCTCCATTGTACCATGAAGCAAGATGCTTTTTGCTATAATAGGAACGCCATGAGGAAAGAGGAACTGTACGAAAAGGGTGAAGAGCTTCGCGCTGCTTCTTGTTTCCGGGAAGCTGTCCTGGCCTTTCAGAAAGCCCTTGAGGTTACGCCTTCCGGGGACGGTGCCTTTCGACTTCTTGTGCTGAAGCGCCTTGGGGATTGCCTCCGGATGGTTGGGGCTTTCGACGAGGCGAAGAGAGCCTATACGGAGGCCCTGCATCTTGCGCAGAGTGTCCAGGATGACCTCGAGGTTGCCGACTGCCTCGCAGGTCTTGGGCTGGCCCAGCGGGGTCTTGGGGAGCTTGAGGAGGCCCGGAAGAACCTCGAAAAGGCCAGAGAAATTTACGAGGAGTACGATGACCCCGAAGGTGAGGCCTTTGTCCTCTGGGCTTTGGGAGGGTTGTGGAGGGCAGCGGGGGAGCTGAAGCGAGCCCGGGAGCATTTCACGGAGGCACTCTTCCTTTTTGAGCAACTCGAGGACCCTTCAGGCATCGGGTACTGCCACTGTGGCCTTGGGGGGCTTGAGCGGGTGGCAGGGAACTTCGAGGAGTCCCTCGTCCACTACGGTACTGCCAATGCCATTTTCCAGGAGATGGGGGACCGCTTTGGGCAGGCGTACTCTTTCTGCGGTATTGGCAATGCCCACCGGATGATGGAGCACTTCAGTGATGCCCTGGAGTATTTCAGGAGAGCCGAAGAGCTCTACAGAGATATCGGGGACGAAGTCTCCTATGCCTGGACGCTGTGGTCTTTTGGGACCGCACTGAAGGTGCTTCAGGACTGGGAAGGTGCGGAAGGAAAGCTCCAGGAGGCCCGAGAACTCTTCACAAAAACCCGGGACACCCGGGGCATGGTGTACCACCTTCTTGCTCTTTCGGAGATTCGGGTTTTTGAGGGTCGCCGGGAAGAAGCCTGTTCTCTCCTTGAAGAGGCTGAAAGGCTCCTTATGGGGAAGCCCTTTCAACTCGAGCGTATCCATCTTGAGCTGTACCGGTGGCTCATCCTGGGAGGGGATGGGGCGGTCCTCGAGGATATACGAAGGAGTTACAGAAAACTTGGAGCAAACTTCCTCCCAATTTCCCCCAAATTGCCTTTGAATCTCCCATAGTCTGGTTTTTCCGGCTGAGTTTCCCAATCCTTTTTCGAAGCATCCAGCAGGTAAAATGCTGTCATAGTGGGTGTTGACAGATTTCCCGGTCCCTTTTAGAATTTTTCCTGAGAAATAACGAGGAGGTGAGGGCAAAAAGGGGAAAATAATCGGTGCATCCAGGAAATTTTTCTGAAGAATTTCGGAGAAAATCGAAAGGAGGATGGAGAGAGTGCGGAAAGGGCTTCTGGTACTGGGTCTTGTGGTGCTTGTGTCTCTGGCGCTTGTTTCCGGGGTATGGGCGAAAGGATACACCATTGGTATGCTGGTGAAGAACGTGGGGAATCCCTTCTTCGAGGCCTGTGCCCGGGGTGGTCAGGAGGCCTGTGAGGAGCTTGGGAACAACTTCATCTTCCAGGGACCTGCAACGCCTACGGTGGAAGGACAGATTGAAATCATCGAGAACTTCATTGCCCAGAAAGTTGATGCCATCTGCGTGAGTGCCAACGATTTCGACGCCCTTGTGCCGGTCCTCAAAAAGGCCATGGCAGGCGGCATCAAGGTCATCTCCTTCGACTCCGCGGTGAATCCCGAAGGCCGCCTGGTCCATGTCAACCAGGCCGATGCCGAGCAGATTGGGAAGCTCCAGGTTCAGGCCATTGCGGAAATGATCGGGTATGAGGGAGAGATTGCCATTCTCTCCGCAGCTGCTACCATGACCAACCAGAATACCTGGATCCGGTACATGCAGGAGGAGCTGAAGGATCCGAAATACGCCAAGATGCGCCTTGCGGCTATTGTCTACGGCGATGACCTCCGGGACAAAAGCTACAACGAAGCGATGGGGCTTTTCAAGTCCTATCCCAACCTCAGGGGTATCATTTCGCCCACCACGGTTGGAGTCAGCGCGGCGGCAAAGGCCATCACCGATGCCGGGCTCATTGGAAAGGTGAAGCTCACGGGTCTTGGTCTGCCGAGCGAGATGGCCGAGTGGGTGAAGAACGGTGCCTGCGAGGCCTTCTTCCTCTGGAACCCGGTGGACCTGGGTTACCTTGCGGCTTACGTTGCCGGGCTTCTGTGTGAGGGAACCATCACGGGCAAGGAAGGCGAGACCTTCAAGGCAGGGCGGCTCGGTGAGTACACCATCCGCAAATCCGGTGACGGTGGTACCGAGGTACTCCTTGGACCTCCGTTCCGCTTTGATGCCACCAACATCGACGAGTGGAAGGACGTATTCTGATTCTGAAAAGAAGGGGCGGGGAATTCCCCGCCCCCCTCGTTTTTGCGAGGTGAGAAACTTTGGGAGAACGTGTCCTTGAACTCCGCGGCATTTCCAAGTTCTTCCCCGGGATCCGGGCCCTTGAACGTGTAGACTTCGACCTTGAGGAAGGAGAGATTCATGCCCTGGTGGGGGAGAACGGTGCGGGGAAGTCCACTCTGATCAAAATCATCACCGGGGTGCACCAGCCGGATGAGGGAGAGATTTTCTGGCGGGGCCAGCGGGTCACCTTTCCCAATCCTACTGTCGCAAGCCGCTATCAGATTGCTGCGGTGTATCAGCAACCGGCATCCTTTCCCCATCTGACCGTCACAGAGAACATTTTCCTGAGCCATCCCTTCGTTCACCCCCTCTCCAGGCGGCTTCGCTGGCGGGAAATGCACAAGAGAGCTCAGGAACTCCTCGAGTCTCTGGGTGCAGAAATCGACCCCCTGGCTCCGGTGGGGGCTTTGAGCGCCGCTCAGCAGCAGATTGTGGAGATTGCCAAGGCGCTTTCCATTCACGCCCGCATTCTCATCATGGACGAACCCACCGCTGCGCTGACCAGGCGTGAGGCGGAGGAGCTCTACCGGATCATGATGAAGCTCAAGTCCCAGGGGACGTCGATCATTTTCATATCTCACCGCTTTGAAGACATCTATGAGGTTGCTGACCGGGTAACAGTTCTTCGAGACGGGAGAAAGGTCGGCACCTGGATGGTCCGGGACATCGCCGAACAGGACCTCATTCGGGCCATGGTGGGGCGGGAAATCACCCAGCTTTTCCCCAAAGCCCAGGTCACCCCGGGGAAGGAGTTGCTGCGGGTTGAGGGGCTCTCCCGGGTGGGGTATTTCTCCAACGTCTCCTTCACCCTGCATGCCGGGGAGATTCTCGGCATGAGTGGGCTTGTGGGTTCAGGCCGGACTGAAGTTGCCCACGCCCTTTTTGGCATCGCTCCAGCGGACCGGGGAAAAATTTTCGTAGAGGGGAAGGAAGTCACCATCAGAAGTCCCATGGATGCTATTGCTCTTGGTATCGGGTATCTTCCCGAGGACCGTCTGCAACAGGGGCTCTTCCTCCCCATGAGCATCACTGACAACATCACCATTGCCGTTTTAGACGAGCTCACAAGACATGGCTGGCTCTGCCCCGAGCGGGAATACGAAGTCGCCACGAAGATGCTCGAACTTTTGCAGATTAAAGCTCCCACCATTTTCCATCCGGTGAGCTCGCTTTCTGGAGGAAACCAGCAGAAGGTCGTGGTGGCGAGGCTCCTTGCGGCGAAGTTGCGCATCCTCATTCTCGATGAGCCGACCCACGGGGTTGATGTGGGAGCAAAGGCCGCCATTCACCAGATTATGTCGGATCTTGCCAGGGAAGGGTTTGGGATTCTCATGATTTCCTCGGAAATGCCTGAAATCCTCGGGATGAGCGACCGGATTCTCGTAATGTGTGAGGGGCGGGTGAGTGGAATCCTCACCCGTGAGGAGGCAACCCAGGAGAAACTCATGGAGATGGCTGTCAACATTGACCGGGGTCGGGTCCGGAAAGCCCAAGAGGTGGTGGGTACTGGCCATGGAATCTAGGCGGGGACTTTTGCGCTTTGCCTCTGGAGTTCGAGGCCTTCGGGAATTCGGGATTATCGTTTTCATCCTTGTCCTCTCGGTCCTCATCGGCATCCGCAACCCCAGATTCCTCACCTGGGGGAACATCCACGACATGCTCGTTGATACTGCGGTGCTTCTTGTTGTGGCCGTGGGGATGATGCTGGTCCTCGTGACAGGAGGCATTGACCTCTCGGCAGAATCTGTGCTTGCCCTGACGGGGATGGTGGCGGGAATCATCATCAAGGACCACCCGTATCTTTCGCCTCTTTTTATGCTTGTCTTTGGTCTCTGTTTTGGGGGTCTTCTCGGGTCGGTTACGGGTCTTGTCGTTTCCCGGGGGAGGGTGCTGCCCATCATTGCCACCCTGAGCATGATGTACATCTACCGGGGGATTACCTTTATCGTCAGCAAGGGTGAGTGGATTGATGCGCACGAAATGCCCGAGTCCTTCAAGGCCCTGGCAACGGGGAGGGCTCTGGGGTTTTCCAACCTCATCGTCATCGCCCTTTTAGTGTACGTCGTCTTCTACTACTTTACCGCCCACACCCGTACGGGTCGGGAAATCTACGCCGTGGGGAGCAACCTCGAAGCCGCCCGCATCATCGGCATCAACACCACATTCATCACCTGGCTTGTGTATACGATCTCAGGGGCACTTTCTGGTCTTGGTGGCGTGATGTGGGTGGCCCGGTATGCTTCTGCCCAGAACGACACGGCGGCAGGCTTCGTCCTTACGGTTGTGGCTGCCTGCGTGCTCGGGGGGGTGAGCATTTCCGGAGGGGCTGGGACCATTCCCGGGGTTTTGCTCGGGTCAATCACCATCGGCATCATCAACAACGCCCTTCCCATGATTCGGGTTTCTCCCTTCTGGAAGATGGCCCTGCAGGGAATCATCATCCTCGTGGCTGCTCTCGTCAACGTTGCCGTTGCCCGGAACATCGAGCGAACACAGCTGAGACAGCGTGAGGAACTGAGGATGGTGCGCTATGGCGCTTGAGACCGTTCGGGTGCAGCGGGTACGGACTTCGGCGTTTCGCTGGGAGTGGCTTCTACTTGTGCTCATCGCGGGGACGTTTCTTGTGAATAGCCGCATCTCGCCGCATTTCCTCCGTTACACCAGCCTGATGAGTGCGCTCTCTGTTTTCCTTGAGGCCGGGTTCATGGTGCTCTCCATGGTCTTCATCCTCGTTGCCGGGGATATTGACGTCTCCGTGGCTTCTATTGTGGCGCTTGCTTCTGTACTCATGTCCCTGTCCTATAAGGCGGGGTTGCCCATGGGGCTTGCGATGCTTGTGGCCCTGGGGGTCGGGGCAGGATGCGGGTACCTCAATGGTCTTCTCATTTCCCGGGTTCCGAACCTCTCGGCCATCATCGTGACGCTTGCCGGGTTTTCCCTGTACCGGGGTATTGCGTATATCCTTCTCGGGGACAGGGCCGTTGGTGGTTTCCCCTCCTGGTACTCCTACCTTGCCTGGGGAGACATTGGGGGAACCGGAATCCCCTTCATCCTCGTGGCCTTTCTGGCCTGTGCCCTGGTGTACGGTCTTGTGCTCCACCGGACTTCCTTTGGGCGGAAGGTCTTCGCCATCGGGACCAATAGAACAGCGGCCATCTTTTCCGGAATTCCTGTGGCCAGGATTCGCCACACCCTGTTCACGCTGAACGGGCTCATGGCAGGGGTGGCGGCCATTTTTCTCACCTCAAAGCTCGGTAGCTCCCGGCCCAATGTGGCCACGGGGTATGAGCTTGAGGTCATCGCCATTGCCGTCCTTGGGGGTGCAAGTCCCTCGGGAGGGAAAGGGAGCATTGCGGGGGCCTGCCTTGCTCTCGTTCTCATGCGGTTGCTTCGCTACGGGATGGGCCTCCGGAACGTCCCGGGCCAGGTCATGATGGTCATCATCGGGATTGTTCTCGTCTGTGTGGTGATGTTCCCTAACCTCCTTGCTACCCGAAAGCGGCGGCCGGCGGGGTCGTGACCTATGCCAAAAAGAGCAGGGCTCATTGCTGAAGAGCGGCGGCTCAAAATCCTCGAGGCTCTGGGAGTCCGCAGGACCCTCACGGTGAAAGAGCTTGCGGAGATGTTTGGG
>Ga0071330_1067927_pt1 | contig 138629 bp, 126 predicted proteins | sample GBScel77sediment_FD_63802 | JGI IMG/M metagenome (GOLD analysis project Ga0071330, IMG submission 63802) | Hot spring sediment microbial communities from Great Boiling Spring, Nevada - Cellulolytic enrichment Sediment 77C v2 (version 2) | ecosystem: Environmental > Aquatic > Thermal springs >... | reverse complement strand
ACGGACATTTTCATCTATAGAGATTCTATCAAAGATTTCCATTCTATCCCTCCATCATTACCAAAAATTCAGAAATTAAGACTCTTCCTTATTTTCTACTAGACAAATTATATCACAAATGCTGCTATCTGGATTAAAGCAAATAGAGAAAACAGTATAAGGAAACTCAATAAGAGCAGGGTCATATTTCCTAACGAAGAGGCATTATTCAAGGGGGTATATTTAGCAGTAGAAGAAGTTACTAAGAAGTGGATTGTGAGGATAGGGGGGTAGCCTTTAAATAAGCTAGTCGAACTTTATAACCCCTTTAGCCACATCCCCATAAGCCTGTTTATAAAAAGCTTCATTAGCCCTTTCCACAGGAAAAACATCATAGATAAGGCTAGGTTTTATAATGCCATCTCTTAGATCCCGCCATATTAATGGTTCTCCTTGGGGAGTGATTAAAGGAGAAGGACCTTTTGAGGGTATTATGGTTATATTCTTCCGAAAGATTCTATCCAGCACAAATCTCTTAGTAGGCTCAGTAAAAACTCCTACCATTATTAATCTCCCACCCATACGAAGCATCTCTATTGCCTGTATCCATGTGGTTTCTATCCCTACAACTTCAAAAACTATATCTGCTCCAACCCCCTGCGTAATCTCCTTTACTTTTTCTACAGGGTCCTCCAGAGAAGAATTTATAACATATTTACACCATTTAGAAGCCCTGGCTAATTTGTTTTCGTTTATATCTATACCTATGGTATAACCTCCATAGGCAGATAGTCTCTGAGTTATCAACTGTCCCAGACCTCCCAGCCCTATAACGGCAACAAAGTCTCCGGGATTTACATTGGCTTTTAGTACCGCCCCTATAGCGCAGGTCCCAGGTTCAGCCAAAGCTGCCTCTTCGTAAGAAATTCCCTCTGGAATCTTATACAGCCCCCTTCCACCTGAAGGAGGAATATAAAATTTCACAAATTCTGCAAATCCGCCGGAATGCTCCTCATGTTCTATTCCGATGCAGAAATTTGGCATCCCTAATCTGCAGTTGATACAGAAGCCGCAGTAGTTTGCAAAGCACCTTGCAACTCTATCACCAATTTTGAAGTCTGTAATTTTACTGCCAACCTCTACTATCTCTCCACTCCATTCATGTCCTTTTAAGGGAAAGGGAGTATCGATTTCTCTAATCTTTTCTCTTACACTTTTGTATATCTTTATGTCTCCTCCACATATACTGCATGCTTTGACCTTAATTAGTACTTCATAACTGTCTATTCTCGGCTCAGGCTCCTCACCAATTCCTATGTCTCCGGAGCTATTTATAAAGAGCCTTTTCATATTTAGTCCTCCTTAATTTTAAAGAGTTATCCCTTTAATCCGGTATGAGTAATACTCTCTATCATCCTGTTCTGTAAGGCAATAAATACTAGGATTACCGGAAGTAGAGATATGAATGCTCCTGCCATCATAGGCCCATAATCGGTGAAGTACTGATTTGTGAAAAATGCCAGACCTAATTCTATAGTCATTTTGTTTGGGCTTCTTATCACTATTAGGGGCCAGAAGTATTGTCCCCAGCTATCCATAAAGGTTATGATAGCCAGGGTCAGAAGGGCAGACCTGATGCTAGGGAGGATTATCCTCCAGTATATTCCGAATTCTCCACACCCATCTATTCTGGCAGCATCTATTAATTCATCGGGAATACTTATTATAAATTGACGCATAAAGAAAATACCGAAGGCTCCTATCATAAAGGGCAGTATAAGTGCTATGAGGCTATCACCCAATCCCAGTTTGTTTATCAGTAGATACAGGGGGATTACGGTTACCTGAAAGGGAACCATTAGCTTCCCCAAAATTAGAAGAAATAGTATATTTTTACCGGGCAGTTCAAGTTTAGCAAATACATAACCTGAAAGTGAACAGAAAAATAGTATAAGCAGAGTAACACAGGTACTGACCAGTACGGTATTTAGAAGATAGATATGGATAGGAGCCCTATTTAGAACCTCGGTAAAGTTAGCTATTGTTGGAGCTTTAGGGATCCAGTATGGGGGATAGGCTTCAACTTCCGAGGGGGGTTTAAATGCGGTGGAGATCATCCAGAGGAAAGGGAATATCATAGTAATTGCCCCAAGAGTAAGTATCACATATATTACTGTCAGATTAAAGTAATTCTGGTAGAATCTCCCCATAGTTATTCCCTGAATAGTTTTAGTTGAGCTAGAGTGAGTATCATAATTATAGTAAACAATAGAACAGCGATGGCTGATGCATAACTCATCCTATAGAACTGAAATCCATACTCATATATGGCGTAGACAATAGTCTTTGTAGCCCCTACAGGACCCCCCTTGGTCATTACATTCATCTGAGTAAATGCCTGGAATGCTCCGATGGTTGAAGTTATAAAAACAAATGCAATTACAGGTGAAAGCAGTGGGAGTGTTATGTATCTGAATAGTTGCCAGTTGTTAGCACCATCTATCTGTGCAGCTTCATAGAATTCCTTTGATATCCCCTTAATTCCAGCAGAAAATATTACAATATGAAAACCTAAACCCTTCCACATACTCATCACTGCTATAGAGATCAGCGCCAGACTGGGGTCCTGTAACCACTGTTTTGGGGGTATCTTAAGAAGAGATAGGAGATAGTTCAGATATCCGATCCTGGGTTCGTATAGCCAAAGCCATACCATTGCTACTGTTACCATTGGGGAGACAACAGGGATAAAATAGATAAATTTATAGGTTCCTCCGTATTTCGGAATAAACTCGATGCACACTGCAAGCAGAAGAGAGATTACAGTTCCTAAGATAACTGTAAAGGCACTAAAGGTTACTGTGTTTTTAAGCGAAGAAATCACTACAGGGTCTCTTATTACCCTCTTAAAATTTTCCAACCCTACAAATTTAAAGGTCCCTGATAATAGGTTAAACTCACCAAAGGAGAGTCTGAAGCCCCAAACAATAGGATAATAGACAAACAGGATGAAAAATACTATCGTAGGAGATAGCATCAATATTGCAGTAACATATTTCTTTATCCTGTTCTTCTTCAGTTTCATCGATATTCTTATCTATTTAATATAGAGTTTGCCTCCTTAACCCCTTCGCTCAGTCCTTCTTTTAGCCCTATCTTTTGGTAGAAGATCCTCTCCAAATATTCTCCTATCTTTGTCTTAGCCTCGTAGAAATTGGCATGTGGCGGATCTATCCATAGCGCCTCTTTAAGAAATACTTCCATATACCTTCCCTCTCCTGTTGGGGAGAAATACGGATCCCTGACTACGAACTCAAGCAGTGGTATACTTCCCATTCCAATCTGGAGTCTGGTATAATTTTCCGGCTTTAGTAACCATCTTACAAACTCCCATGCCTCTTTTTTATTCTTTGCATTACTTGGAACAACTAAGGCATCGATAAAGGCTGCATTTCTAGCAGTTGCCTTTTCCCTGGGGAAGGGTACTACTCCGTAATTGATACCAAATTTCATATCTGGAGCACGGGTCTTCAACTGAACAACCATAGCCGGTTCTCTTGCATGCAATGCAGCTAGTTTTTGTGCAAAAGCAGTGGTATCTCTTACCATCGTAACTGCATCTGCTTTATATTTGTATAAGATGTCTAAATAATACTGTACAGCTTTCTCCCCTTCTGGAGAATCTATCAAGAAACGCGTTAAATCTTTATTAATTATGGTACCTCCGTATGCTGTATAGAAAGATACAAATTTATCAAATATACCGGCTCTATGTCCAGTTATTCTTAGAGTATATCCGCTTCTAATCACATTGCCTTTATCATCCCATCTGGCTAACTTTTTTATATGCTCCATCATCTCTGATAGAGTTCTAGGAGGGGATTTAATACCGGATTCTCTGTACATATCCATGTTGTAATACAATGCTACCCAATCCCCCAGCCATGGGATTCCATATAACACGTTATTATAACTCAGGCTCTTTCTGATCGCCCCTTTTAGAAGTATGCTCAGGTTTTTATTGATGTAATCAGCTATATCCTTGGGAAGAGGTTCTAAGAGTCTCTCTTTGGCATATTTAAAGTTAGTATTATCATGGGTTGTAAAAAGATCAGGAGGATTGCCGGAGAGTAGACTTGCCATTATCTTCATCTCATAATCAGTGGGATCTCCTGGGACTGGTTCCAATTTGACGTTTATCTTATCATTAGAGTCATTAAATTCCTTAACGAGCTTTTCTACAATAGGGTCGGGTAAACCCTGTCCGACTTCTATCATAAAAGATAGAGTAACTTTGCCAAATGAAGTATCACTAAGATAAGCCATAAAGAAAGTTACTATGAGAATAATAGGTAAAACTTTTTTCATCTATAACACCCCCATAACTTTTCTGTATTTTGAAACCCTCAAATCTTTACTGACTATCTTTTTGGGCTAACTTCTAAAGCCACCCTTTCAGGTCAACTTGACTGAACTGCCTCCCAAAGTTTTGTGAATGCTCTTATCCTTCTCCCTAACTCCCATCTCCTTTCTTAGGGTCATCCTTAGATTAAATTATACCTCTTGCTCCTAAGCTGTCAATGGTAACTTGATCTCTTTCCCTGTCTCACTAGCTTTATAGATCGCAATAATTATCTCTACTGCCTTTCTCGCCTCATACCCATCTATGGGCGGGGTCCTTCCCTCTCTAATGCAACTTATAATATCTTCTATCTCTCTTCTGTGTAGCTCGTATGGAATCTCCATAGGGTCCTTTGAACTACCAAGCTCAAATGTCTCTAAACCTTTATTTTTTCTTATTTCCTCATCTATTGATTCCTGGTCCTTGAATTCCCACCTGACTATCTGGCTGTTCTCTATAAGCACACTCCCGTTTTCCCCATGGATCTCTATCCGGTCGTAAAGTCCGGGATATAGGGCAGTGCTACCCTCTATAACTCCTAACGCACCATTTTTGAACCTTACTATTGCAACCCCTAAGTCTTCTGTCTCTATATACTTATGTACTGCCTGAGTAGTATAAGCCTTTACACTCTCTACCGGTCCCATATACCACTGAAGGAGGTCAATAAAGTGGATAGATTGATTCATCAATGCTCCACCGCCATCAAACTTCCAGGTTCCTCTCCACCCCGAGCGTGTATAATATTCTCTATCTCTATACCACTTAACATATACGTCTCCCAAGATAAGCCTACCAAATCTTCCTTTCTGGATCATGTCATAGACAATCCTGTAGTTCTTGTTGTATCTGTTATTAAATATACCTGCTAGGGTTACTTTATGTTTCTCGCACTCTCTTATCATCCTATCTATCTTTTCGAGTGTTACCTCTATAGGCTTCTCTGTTATTATATGCTTTCCAGCCCTTGCACATTCTATAGCTATCTCCTCTCTTAAGCCACTAGGAGTACAGATGTTTACTATATCTATTGACTCATCTTTTAGTAACTCTCTGTAGTCTCCGTAATAATCATTTATACCATATCTCTGAGCAAAACTTTTTGCACTATCTATATTTACATCCGCTACTGCCTTTAGCTCTGCTCCTTCGATAGCACTTATAGCCTTAGCATGTATATTGGCAACTGCCCCACAACCTATAATACCAAAGTAGATTTTATCCCTTTCTAATCTCTTCACCTCTTAACCCCTCCTATCTCGATACTATATAGTCAGGTTCTGGCAATTCTCTCGGTATCTCTTCTATCCTGTAGCCAAATCCCGGCCCTCTTATGGTGCTTAGGTCTAATACCCCTTCTCTTCTCTTATATAATCCAGGATGTATCTTAGCCTCAGGTTCTGATGCCAGTGGATAAAACTGCATAGAATTACTCTCTACTCCCATAATGGTATCTGTATAGCTCGCAAGTAAGATATGTGGTATCTGGGCTAACATAGGGTTTGTAAGGTCCTGTACCATTACACTCATCCCATGAGCCTTAGCCCAGCAGTATGATAACAATGCCCCTGTCTGTGTCTTGCAGGTCTTCAATGCCACTCCACTCCAGCCAAGTTCTCTACCAAGTTTTATAACTCTCCAATCGTGGGCACTCTCATCCATAAAGATAGGCTTCCTGCTGGCTATTGGCCTAACATCAATTGGGTTTGACTCCAGGTCGTACGGAAAGGGTTGTTCTATATAGAGTATCCTTGCATAAATATCTGGTTCATCGTATAAGAGCTTGTCTAACATCTCTACCACATAACTGGTATCTTTTACTGTACAGTTAAAATCAGTTGAAAACCACAGTACTCCATTCTTTATCCCTATCTCTGCCACCTTTACTATCCTCTGGTAGTCCCAGTCAAAGTCATTACCTCTGAGCTTTATCTTCAGACACTTTAACCCATCCTGTCTTATCCAGTCTTCAAGCAAAACTGGATACCCATCGCCAGGTTCATTCCCTGTAAGCTCTTCTCTATCTATCGGGTCTGTACCACCTACAAGGTGCCAAACTATAAGTCTTTCTCTCGGTGGAATCCTGAGGAAATCTTCTATGTATTTCCCCTCAAAGGAGACCTGACTGTCTTCTGCTGGCTTCAAATAGTATGAGAGGTCTTTATCCATAAAATCTCTGCCGTATATCCTGTACACAGGTAATCCCAGATATTTTGCATATGCATCGTGGAATGCTATATCAAACGGAGAGTTACATATTAAAGCAGATAACCATGGCATATCCTCTTTACTCTCTTTCATCTTTTTATTGAATCTGGTAAGCGCTACCGGGAGTATATGCTCTATAAATAGATATCCTGTATCTACTGGATGACTCTCTAAATCACAACCTATCCACTCATCAGCCAGTATCTTACAGAAATTCTTCATATCCCTGTGTCTGGTCTCGTAAGTTATACTACTTGGCCATCCCCACTGGACGCTTAGAGGTGTTTCTCCCCATCCATCTGTCATCTTCCCCCTGGTATCCTCTACAAACATATGGACTCTAGCACAGGTAACAGAGGTCAAGACTTCTGACCCAAACTTTAAAGGTATCCTGGTTACAACTGGTATAAAGTGGAGCTCTATTTTTACCGGCTTAACATAGTCTTTCATATCTAATCACCCAGGAGTGTTCTTGCCAGTATCTTTTCAGCTATCTCCATCGTCTTAAGGGCATCTGAAAAGTTTGAGCTTGGCTGTTTTTTGGCTTTTAAACAGTCTATAAATTCTCTATTCTTAGCCTGGAATCCTGCATAGATATAGAATTCGCTGCTTCCTGCTACCTCTTTTGTATCGTATTCGATCCCTATAGTATCCCCATCAGCATACAATCTACCCTTATCCTCCGGATCAGCCTCCACCCATATACCAGGTGAATGCATCTGAACCCTGAATATCCTCCTCCCACTTGTCCAGCTATTTATCATAACCCCAATAGAACCATTGTCAAACTCTAATATTGCAGAGATAAAGTTGATATCCGGAACCAAGACATTTCTTGCAACGCTATGGATCCTTTTAACCTCTCCACCACACATCCATCTGAGAGTATCTATAGCATGAACCCCATCATCCATCATATGATCCCTTGCCTCAAGGTATGGCTCTATATTGCATTTGTAAAACTCACACACTGAATGGATTATCGGTCCTCTTTTTAGACATTCTTCTTTTAGTTTTACCAAAAGTGGAACTGCTCTTCTCTGAAAACTTACCTGAGTTATGCATCCTTTCTTCTCTGCCAGATAGGTAAGAGCCCTCGCCTGGTGTATTGTTATTCCCATAGGCTTCTCTATATAAAGGTTGAGTCCCTGTTCCAGGCACCACTTCCATATATCATACATAGTATGCGGCTGTCCTATGGCATATACAGCATCTGGAGATGTCTCCTCTATCATCTTCCTGTAGTCTGTATAACGCCTTTCTATCCCAAACTTATTACCAGTAGCATTTAAACGGTCTCTATCTATATCACATATAGCGACTATCTCAACGTCACTAAAAGAAGTCAAAGACGGGTAATGAACCCTGTTTGCCATAATTCCACAACCTATAAAGGCGATTCTAACTTTCTCCATAAGACATCTCCTATTCAAATAATGATCTGGCAAATTTAATATCTTCGGCTATAAGTCTATTTACCTGATCATGTGCACTGTACTCTGCGGTCAGGCATATAACTCCAGAATAGTTTCTCTTTTTAAGATAATTAGCTACTCTCCTCCAGCTTGCCAGCCCCTGTCTTCCATTGGTCCAGTATACTTCCCATTCAGCCTCTTCTGCCTCTGGACCTGTCTTCCTCTTCCAGTAGCCATTCTTTAGATTGACCATAAGAAGATGTGACCATACTATATCCAGTCCCATCTCTGGCTCTTCTCCAGAAAGAGCATTGTGCGCTGCATCCCAGATCACCCCTATAAATCTCGGATCGAATTTCTCTACTAATCTCATAAGTCCTGCCGAGTTTGGAGATACAAACTTCCCACAGTGATTCTGTACACCAACCTTTACATTGTACTTCTCACAGAGAGGCAAAAGACTCTCCAGGTCCTCTCTTGCCCTTTTCTCTGAGGCTAGATAACCATCTTCTCCAACTCTATACATCACTCTTATTATTGGTACTCCTGCCTCCTGACAGGCGATAAATGTAGCCTCGTCTGTTGGACCTGCTATACTTGCTATCTCTATACCAAACTCTTTAAGTTCTTTGGCTAATCTGGGTAGCCCCTCTCTTACATTCTCAGGCTCCACCTGATATCCTGGTCTGACTGGAAATTCTATCGCATCGAACCCCAGACCACTGATAAATTCCCCCAGTTCCTTTACAGGCATCTTTTGCCATGGCTTTGTAAATACTGAGAAGATATATCTCTTTTCCATCTTTATCCCTCCTATGCTATCCTTGGTAACATCTCTTTAGTAACTTCATAATCCATAGTGCCCTGTGTAATGAACTTGTATATCTGCTCTATAATGTATCTTCCCTGTCTCCACCTATCAGTTATTGAATTACCCCCTGCTATATGAGGTGTAAGTATTACATTGGGTAATATCCTTAAGGGGCTATTGATCTCTGGTGGCTCAGGGTCTGTAACATCTAGACAGACGAAGATATCTCCCCTAGCTAATCTCTCTATGAGTGCAGATTCATCTATTAAAGAACCTCTGGCAGTATTGATAAGTATAGCTCCAGGCTTCAATAGTTTTATGTTCTCCCTGTTTATCATATGGTATGTCTCAGGGATGCTTGGGGCATGTAGGGATACAACATCTGATCTCGCCATAAGTTCTTCCAGTGATACCAGCTTTACTCCTAGTCTCTCGGCTTCCTCTAGAGAAACATATGGATCATACAAGAGGATTTCTACCTGAAAATTCTTCAATAGTCTTATTACGTTTCTACCTACATGGCTTGCAGATACGATACCAACTGTAACATTGTAAAGAGACCTGGATTTGACTATCTCTTCCTCTAATTTCCAGAAACCTCTATGGGTAAGTTCATTGAATTGGAATACCCTCTTTAAAGCTATTATCATAAGCCCAAGCGTCATCTCTGCCACCGCAACTGCTATTGCTGGGGCGGCACTTGTAACCCTGACTCCCTTTTCCCAGACATAATCGGTTACTATAGGTTTTACAGAACCTGCGGAGTGTGCAATAAGTTTTAGTCTGTCTGCATTATCCAAGACCTCCTTGGTAAAAGGTGGTGTTCCCCAGCATGAGATACAGATATCTACTCCTTTTATATTATCCCTGATGAATGCCTCATCTACCTTTTCAGGAAGAGAACTGATTTCGTTAACATCCACAAATGTCTTGAAGAATTCAAAATCCTCTCTTCTGAAAATCTGCTCTCCCAGATTTCTATGCATTGCCAGTAAAACTTTTGGTTTGGTAGACATAAAAGCTCACTCCCTTCAAGATCTGTTAATTATTCCTTGGTTAATTGGAAAATTTAATGGTCCCTCTAGACAGAGTGTCAGATATTTAGTAATATCTAGAGGGACCATTGTAATTACTGTTTTATAAAGAACTGTTCAGGATACAAAGGTTGACGATGATAGAAATTCTGCAAACCAGTTATTTTTCTAGGAGTATTCCTAAAGTTTTTCTTTATTATATGAGCCCCCCCTGGATAAGTAGTGATTGGTATTATCCATAAGTTTTCATTAAGAGTTCTAATGATCTCCGTAACTAATTTCCTTCTTGTCTCGATATTAAGAGCTTCTAGCATAGCTCTTTGAAGAGTTACAAGCTTTTTATATACTGGAGTAGGTTCTTCTCCTTCTTTACCTCCAGAAACTGCCCATCTATACCATAGAGGAGCCCAGTATGTAGCACCTATAGAGATAGGTAGAAAGTTCCAATTTAGTATCGGATGCCATGGTCCAGAGATATTAATTGCCACAATCTGATGTTCATTAGCAGATGTTCTTGTGGCGAGCAATGAACCTGACTCAAGCTTTAAAGCCACCTTAATCCCAACATTACTTAGATATTTAGCTATTAATTCTGGAGTATCACCCTGATAAGAACCTGGTGGATGTCGATATTCTATTATTATCGCTACAGGAGTTCCATCTGGAAAGAGTCTAAAGCCATCTTTGTCTCTTTTAGTAAGACCTATCTGATCTAATAATTGATTAGCTTTCTTAGGATCATATTCCACATTTTTTAATGCAGACTTAAGCTGTTCTGGTGAATAATACGGAGAACTCTCAGGCATAACTAGTAATCTCTTTTCACTCTGTCCAGCATAAAGAATTTTACTTATAGCCTCTCTATCAACTGCGAGAGATAAAGCTAATCTAAATCTCTTATCACGGAAAAGACCGCGAAGTTTAGAATCTTTAACATTCTGGTTAATAAACAGTGCTACAGCAGTGATACCATCTACTGTATACCCAGTTGCCACATCATATCCTCCCTTTTCTGCATTTTCTAATAAGACTGGGAAGTCATTTAATCCACCTATAAAGTGGCATCCCCAATCTGTTCCTCCGGACAATGCTTTCATAAGAGCAACATTCGCATCGGAGACTATCTCAAGAGCTATACGGTCAATATAAGGTAATTGATTACCTGCTGGGTCTATCTTAAAGTAATAGGGATTCCGTTCCATAATCTGAACCATCTGACCAGGTTTTGTTTTAAGTTGCCAAGGAACCATAACGGGAAGATCAGGATTTACTCTGTAATCTGATTTATTTAAGAATAGTCGATTCCATGCAGAAAAACCTTCAGCCTTTAACAATTTATTAAGTTCTTCTACTGAGGTATACTTGGGATGAAACTGCTTTAAATAATGTTTAGGACTCATCACCATAGGTTCACTAATATTAGAGTACAAAGTTTCAAAAAAGATAGGATTAGGGTTACGGAATGTAAATTTAACAGTATACCGATCTATTTTTTCTACCTTTCCCACACCATCTTTACTCTGGAACCACTGAGGTATTACAGGAGTAAGTTCTTTGTTAAGAAGTATATCCTCATACCAGAATACTATGTCATCTGCAGTAAAAGGTTCTCCATCTGACCATCTTACCCCTTTTCTAAGATTGACTATATAAACTTTGGCATCCTTAGATATCTGCCAGCTTACTGCTAGATTAGGACGAACTACAGGCTGCCCTTTTTCTCCTCTAGCAGTTGGATCATCAAATCTAAGAAGTAGTTCATGACGAAGTTGATAAATATGATAATTAATAGGTTCAGCTATATGCCATGTACCTCCATATTGTCCTATTTCTTCATAAGGCTCCACCACCAGAGGTTTTTCTGGAAGCCTCTTCTCTATTGGGAGGAGCTTTCCCTGTTTAACTAAATCTGCTAACATCGGTGCTTCATTGAATTTGCTTATCTTCTTACCAGTTAATTTCTCGTACTCATCCAGTTCATATTGTCCGATAGCCAACTTTTTCTGTCCATAAGCTACAGGTATAACTTCAATAACTAGAACTGTACATAAAACTAACATTATTAAGCTTTTAAAAATTCTTCTCATTTTTGATCTCCTCCTTCCAAGATTTTGGGGGTTCATACAAATTCTTTAAATTATCTAAATCAAATATTTTTAGTTTTATTCATATTTTAGTTGACCTGCATCTCTCACCTCCCCGCTTAAACTTCTGCAGGATTCCCTTATAATTAGCTCAGGTTTTAGTACGATATTTTCTGGGTCTTCTGGTACTTCATTCTTGCCCCTTATTCTCCTTATAAGGCACTCAGTAGCTATGGAACCTATCATATATGAATCTTGGCTTACCACTGTTAGAAACGGATTCGCTACTGAAATGTCTTCTACCTCATCAAATGAAACCACCGAAATATCATCAGGGATCTTTAATCCTAACTCCCTAATCGCCTTAAGAATCCCCACGGTTATCAGTCTATTCCCTCCGAATATAGCTGTAGGGGGATTATCTATCTTTAGAAGATCTATAGTATTCTTATATCCATCTTCTCTGCTATATTTTTCTCCCCATCTGATAAGAGATTCATCTATAGGTATATGTGCCTCATTTAGAGCCTTCTTATAACCATCTACCCTCTCTACTGCTGTGGATATCCTCCTAGGTCCAACTATAATCCCTATCCTCCTGTGTCCAAGATTAATCAGGTATCTCGTTAACTCATAAGCTCCATCCACACTGTCACTGTAAACACAATCTACTTTTAACTCCCTAATATGTCTATCTATTAAAACTACCGGTATATTCTTTGATATTATTCTTTCTATATTGTTCTTCCTACTACAGTCAGCTGGACTTAAAATAATACCTTCCACCCTTTTCCTCAGCAGAAGTTCGATATATTTCTCTTCTTTTTCTACATCCTCATCTGTATTACAGAGGATAATATTGAATCCGTTCTTTATAGCGGTATCTTCTACTCCCCTAGCGATTGTTGTGAAGAATGGATTGGTAATATCTGAGACTATAAGTCCTAAAACATGAGTCTTCTTAGTGATTAATCCATGAGCCAGAGCATTAGGTACATAGCCAAGCTCTTCCATTGCGCGTTCTACTTTTTCCCTGGTCTCTTGGCTTACATATCTGCTATTATTTATCACTCTGGAGACTGTCATTACAGATACCCCAGCCTTTTCTGCAACATCTTTTATTGTAGCCATCGCCCTATCCTATATGTTAACATTAACAATACTCGTTAAGAGTATACACTAACTGGATTCCCCTTGTCAAGAGGAAGTTGAAAATTCCCTATAGCAATTGACAAGATAATGCTAATTTAGTATATTAGTATTATCTCAAGAACAAAAAATCAAAATTGGAGGTGGAACGATGAATAGAGTGTGGAAAAGGGTAGTTGGGCTGTTGGTAACAGTGATGCTTATCTCTATGCCACTTTTTACCAACGCCCAGACGGTCAATGTGAACAAGGATGGCTGGTTGGATGAGGTGGTCTTCTTCCCCGAGAAGGATCTAGCTAAAGCCATCGATATGATGACTAAGGGGGATATGGATGTCTTCTTCAAGGACATTGATGATCCGGTTCTGTTCAGGAGGATCAAGGAGAATCCACAGCTTGCCTACTCGATGTCTTTCGGGCTTTATAACGAACTGACATTCAACCCTGTAGGACCGGAGTACAAAGATGGTAGATTGAATCCATTCAGTAATGCCAGAATAAGAGAGGCAATGAATCTCGTTATAGACAGGCAATACATCGTAGATGAGATAATGGGTGGACTTGCCACACCCAAGTTTGTACCCCTAAGTAAGGGCTTCCCCGAATATGAGAGGTATAAATCTACTATATCCACAATAGAGACAACCTATAAGTACAGTTTTGCCAGAGGACAGAAGATTATATCAGACGAACTCAAAAAGATGGGGGCAGAATTAAAAGGTGGTAAGTGGTACTATAAAGGAAAACCGGTCACAGTAAAATTTATCATAAGGACTGAAGATAGGAGAAAGGCTATAGGAGATTACATCTCCGGTCAGCTAGAGAAACTGGGGTTCACTGTAGAAAGGATGTATAAGACATCAAGAGAAGCTTCTCCTCTTTGGATGAGAGGAGATCCTGCAGAAGGACAGTGGGACATATACACTGGTGGCTGGATCACTACCGTAGTTGCAAGAGATAGTGCAGATAACTTCCAATTCTTCTATCTACCTGATTCAAGTATGTCTTTCTCCCCTCTATGGAAGGCTTATAAACCAACCAAAGAATTTAGAGACCTTGGTAATAAGCTTGCTAATAGAGACTTCACAAGTATGAAAGAGAGAAACCTACTTATGACCAAGGCACTGCACCTTGCAATGAAAGACTCAGTGAGGATATGGCTAGTTGATCAGAACTCCGCCTGGGTCAGGCGTAAAGGGGTAGATGCAGTGGCAGACTATGCTGGTGGATACTCAGCGAGGGTCTGGCCCTACACACTGAAGTTTGCTGATAAGACTGGGGGGAGAATGAGAATTGGTAGCACAGAAGTCATCATAGATCCATGGAATCCAGTAGCCGGGTCCAACTGGATCTATGACAATATGTTAGTTGAATCAACATTGGGTAGAGCAGTCATCTGGCATCCACAGACAGGATTACCAATTCTTCTGAAGATTAAATCAGCAGAACTTACGGTCAACAAAGATGTCCCAACATTTAAGAATCCCGACACCAAATGGCTCAAACTCACCAAGGTCGATAAAGTTACCGTTCCTGCGGATGCCTGGTATGGATGGGATGTAAAGAAACAGAATGTGGTAACTGCAGGAGAAGCTGGAGTAAAAGAGGCAAAGGTAAAAGTAGTTGTAAACTATGAGGATATTATCGGTAAAGATAAATATCATGATGGTTCGGTTATGAGTCCTGCGGACTTTATAGTAGACTGGATCATAGGATTTGAAAGAGCCAGCAAAGACAGTAAACTTTACGATGAGTCCTTTGTAGATACATTTAACTCCTGGAGAGAGCAATTTGTGGCGTGGAAGATAGTGAAGACGAATCCTCTAGTTATTGAATACTATATTAATTACTCTCAACTTGACGCAGAACTTACTGCAACTGACTTTGCTGTCTCTGCCTATTATCCATGGCACCTCTACGCTATCGGAATAAGAGCCGAAGAAGAGGGTAAGCTTGCATTCAGCGCAGACAAGGCTAAGGAAAAGAACGTAGAATGGATGAATTACATCGGTGGACCAAGCTTATCTATCCTTAAGGATGTGGTGGAGAGATGTGAAAAAGAAGGGTATATACCATTTAAGGGCTTCGTAGGAAAGTATGTAGATCCATCGGTAGCCAAGGAGAGATTCTCTTCCCTCAAGAAGTTTTATGAGAAGTATGGACATTTCTGGGTAAGTAATGGTCCTTACTATCTAGATAAAGTGGATGTAGTTGCCCATACAGCACTGCTTAAGAACTCCAAGTTCCTCAGATAAGTAGATAAGGTTTTCATTTACTCTTTGACTATGACCCAGAGGGTATTGTCCCTCTGGGTTTTTAATTGTATAATAGAATGCAAAAAGGAAGGAGGATGATTATCTATTAAGAGTTTATTAAAGTATATATTGAAACGTAGCTTAACACTGTTTCTTACAGTAGTTGTTGCCGTATACCTGACCATAGTTATAGCTAATGCAGGTGGATATGTAGATAAGATAGTAGAGACCGAGCTTATGTCTAACATAGTTATGAGATTTAAAGATGATCCATCTTTTAGGAATTTATCAGAAGCGCAACAGAAAGAGCTTATAGAGAGCAGATTCAAATATGAGATGAAAAGGCGTGGATTAGATATGCCATTTCCTATTAGGAGTATGTACCATCTCAGGGATGCGATAACTCTAAATCTTGGAAGGGCTATGTATATGACAAGCGATAGTGGCTCTGCTCTTGTAAGAAATATAATCTTAGAAAGGCTTCCTGTTACGGTTCTACTTTTTACCACTGCAACAGTCGTCAATTTCTTCTTACATCTATTTTTGGGGTTGAGACTCTCCAGAAAGTACGGCTCATTCTGGGATAAACTTGTTATAGCACTCTCACCAACATCGGTTATTCCCGGATGGTTCTATGGGATATTTATGATAATGATCTTTTACTCCTGGTTACACATACTTCCTGCAGGTGGGTTGGTAGATTACCCGCCACCCTCTGGAGCTATTCCTTACTTTTTAAGTGTATTGAAGCATATGATACTACCCTTGGCATCATGGATTATAGCCAGCTTATTCTTGGGAATATATCAGGAGAGGACATTCTTTCTCATCTACTCCACCGAAGATTATGTGGAAGTTGCCAAGGCAAAAGGACTTACACCAAGGCAGATTGAAAATAGATATCTTTTAAGACCCGCATTACCCCCAGTAATAACAGGGTTTGCACTCAGTGTTATATCTTCCTGGACAGGAGCAATAGTCACTGAGGCGGTTTTTAACTGGCCAGGTTTGGGACAGGTTATATCTCAGGCGATTAGCTATTTTGATGCTCCAGTGATAGTTGGAGTAACAGTTGTATATGCCTATCTTCTGGCTATAACTGTTCTTGCTCTAGATATCATATATGCAATGGTAGATCCAAGAATGAAGATACAGGGGTAAGAAAAGATGAAAGGACAGGAGATTATATCCGAGTATAGTTTTAGAGGTATTTTAAAAGAGGTTTTAAGTTATAAAGCGGGGGTTGCTGCACTTATCATATTAGCACTCTTTGGAATTCTTATTCTATACACAGTGATAGCAATGCCATACGATGAAACAATAGCTCTCTGGAATAGCAGTACTGCCTTTCTCAAAAATCCAAGAAACGCTGAGCCCTTATGGTGGAATATATTTTCAAATAAGAAAAAGCCAAGGAACATAGAACTACAGATAGAAATAAATAGCAGTAATCTTGTCCAAGAGGGAAGTATTTTGAAAGGGGAGGCAAAAAAAGACTTCGTCTTTGATTATGACGACTTTCCAACAGAACTCAATATATTTTTCAAGGCTAACTATAAGAGAAGCGCCCCACTGGTAAGGATATATCTACTCAGGCCAGATGGAGACAAGATACTCCTGAAAGAGCACGAACTAAGGTCGCAAGATGATACACTCTACCTCAGTAATGACTTTTCTCTTGAAAACAGACTTGATACTTATGTAAGATCAAAAATAAGTGAATCTATCGATTTCTCCATAACTACTACCAGGGCATTGTTTATGAGATATACTAATAAATTAGAGATCCTTAAGGGGAATTATTCACTGATCATAGAGGCGGAACTAAATAATAGGGAGGACTCCCTTATAGCAGATGCGGTATTTTACGGTTCGGTCTATGGTATAGCAGGAACAGATCACTTAAGAAGACCTATACATATTGCGCTTCTCTGGGGAGCTCCTCTAGACCTCTCATTTGGGTTAGGGGCATCTCTGAGTATTACCATTATACAGCTAATCATAGCAACTATAAGTGGATGGTTCGGGGGTTGGACAGATGCTCTCATCCAGAGACTTACAGAGATATATATGGTACTGCCATTCCTACCAATTATGATAATGATATCCCTTTTCTATAAACTGAGCCTCTGGAGTCTACTTATTGTAGTTGTACTGCTCAGTATGTTTGGTTTTGGCATAAAAACGACCAGGGCATTAGTACTCCAGGTTAAGACGCTACCGTATATTGAATCCGCTCAAACATATGGGGCAAGCAGTTGGAGGATAATATTCCTGTATATAATCCCCAAGATACTTCCTCCAGTTGTACCTGGATTAGTTGCATCTGTTCCTGTATATGTATTTCTTGAGGCTATCCTTGCCCTGTTTGGAGTCTTAGACCCTACGCAGCCTACATGGGGCAGGATTATAGAAGATGCATTCTCTAATGGCGCTTTATATAAGGGCTATTTCTACTGGGTCTTAATACCATCATTCCTTTTGATACTTACCGCTATTTCATTCTCTCTACTGGGATTTGTCCTAGATAGGATAGTGAATCCGAAGTTGAAGGAGCTATAAGACTATGGAAAATAATACTCTGTTGAAGGTTGAGAATTTTAGTATCTCCTATAGAACCAGAAAGGGGGATGTGGAAGCAGTAAATAATGTGAGCTTTGATTTGAAAAAGGGAGAAACCTTGGCTATTGTAGGAGAATCAGGGTGTGGGAAGAGTTCTTTAGCCCGTGGACTCATCAGGCTATTTCCAAGAAACATAAAAAAGGTAGAAGGAAAGGTAACATTAGATGGTAGAGAGATTCTATCTCTAGATGAAGAGACCTTTAGAAGAGAGATAAGATGGCAAGAGATGTCGATGGTCTTTCAAGGAGCGATGAACTCTCTAAATCCTGTCTTAAGGGTCGTATTCCAGGTAGCAGAGCCCCTTATGGTCCATTTTGGCACTGATAAAGACTCTGCGTTTAAGAGAGCTAAAGGGGTTCTAAATCTGGTCGGTATATCTTCTGCCTTTGCAGAAAGATATCCCTTTGAGTTAAGTGGTGGTATGAAGCAGAGGGTTGTTATAGCTATGGCTCTTATAACAAATCCTAAGTTAATACTTTTAGATGAGCCAACCTCTGCTCTGGATATAATAACTCAGGAAAATATAATGAATCTGTTAAAGATGCTAAAAAAAGAACTCAATCTGACTTATATATTCATCACTCACGACATAGCACTTACCAGTGAGCTTGCAGATAGAATGGCAGTTATGTACGCTGGAGAAATAGTAGAGATAAGTCCTGTAGAAGACTTTTATAATAACCCTTCTCATATGTATACCAAACTACTGCTAGATAGTGTACCTACATTGAGGAAGGATAAAAGCTTAAAATCTATCCCTGGATCTCCTCCAAGTCTAATAGACCCTCCTTCTGGTTGCAGATTCCATCCCAGATGCCCATCGGTTATGGATATATGTAAGGTTAAGGAGCCACCTTTCTATAAGATAAAAGAAGGACACTTTGCCAAATGTTATCTAAATGAGGGGAAATAGAATATGAATAACGAACTACTCAAAGTAGAAGATCTAAAGGTCTGGTTTGACATAAAAAAGGGAATATTTTCCAAACCTTTATATGTAAAGGCAGTTGATGGGGTAAACTTTACACTAAATACCGGTGAGTCTATCTCGCTTGTTGGAGAAAGTGGTAGCGGGAAGACAACTCTCGGTAAGACTATACTTAGACTCTATAAACCAACAGGTGGGAAGATCATCTTTGATGGAAAAGATATAAGCGATTCGGATCCAAGAGATATAAGATGGTACAGGAAAGAGACAGGACTGGTTCAGCAGGACCCGTTTGGGGCTTTACCTCCCCACTTTACTATCTACAGAATACTGGAAGAGCCATTAATAATACACAATATAGGAAATAAGTCGGAAAGAAAAGATATGATCTATCAGGCACTAAAAGAGGTAAGACTCACACCTGTAGAAGACTTTGCTCCAAAGTATCCGCATATGTTAAGTGGTGGACAGATGCAAAGAGTTGTTATTGCAAGAGCTCTCATTATGAAACCAAAACTTGTAGTGGCAGATGAACCGGTATCTATGCTGGACGCATCTGTCAGGGTAGAAATACTGGAACTTTTAAAGAGTATGCAGGACAGACATAAGACCAGCCTTATTTATATAACTCATGACCTTGCTACAGTAAGGATGTTTACACACTGGATATTTATTATGTATGCGGGAGAGATTGTAGAAAGAGCCGTTACTCAAGAATTGCTTTCTAATCCTTTGCATCCATATACAAATGCCCTGTTAAATGCGATACCAGAACCAGATCCGGAAAACAGAAATATACTTAAAGAAGTACCTCCTGGGGAGCCACCAGATCTGGTAAATCCTCCAACAGGCTGTAGATTTGCCCCAAGATGCTCTCAAGCAAAAGATATATGTACTAGGGAAAGGCCAAAAGAGATGGAGGTGAGGGACAAGCACTGGGTTAGATGCTGGTTATATGGCTAATCCCTCCAGATTTATAAGACATTTTATATAACTCTGGGAGGACCAAATTCTTCGATAGCCTTTACTATTTGAGGAAAGCTCTTTCGCCACACTCCAGGGGGAACATTCTCCGAGATCTGAATCCAGAGCCTTCCTGAGTGTCCAGCCTCCTCGAGAATATTCTTAGCCTCTCTGTATATCTTTTCGGGTTCTTCTAAATGTACAGAAGAGGGAAAGTTCAAAAATAACCTTTTCTCTGGCCAGAAAGAGAGTGCTTCTTTTACACTTGTATCGTTATCAGGAGCTGGGGTAAACGAATCTAATCCCTTTACTTTTGATTCTCTTATCTCTTTCCATAAGGGTTTAAGATCTCCATCCATATGGACGACAACTGGAATGTTTCTATTAGATAAAAGATCTGCTAGTTCATTATAAAATGGTACACAGTATTTACGAAAGTTTCTCTCACCTATCGCATAGGCAGTAATATTATCAGGAAAATTAACAAAGGGAATAAAGACTTTTTCTGCAGCCTTCTTAACAACCTCAAATGTCTTATATTGAATTTCTGCCAATAGCTTTATACATTCTTCTACAAGCTCAGGATAATCTGCCATATGGAAGGAGAGATCGGTCAGAGAGACCCATTGTATCCATAATTGCTGAAATGGTGTTCTCTCCATTGTCACCATAGCTATTCCGTCATCTCCAAGTTCCGCTTCATCTCTTGTGAATCTTTCTATATCCTCATAGACTATAATATCTTTGAGATACGCCATAAAGATCTCATAGTCTTCTGGCTTCTGAATAAAATGCTTTTCGATATGGGTACTCTTGTATACGGGTTCTCTGTATGATTCTTCAGTAAGTTCTCCTTTAGGGGTATGGAGTATTTTTAGAAACCCATTAAAGTTTTCTCTCTTTAAACGCTGCACTTCAAAATAACAGTGCGGATGCTCAAATCTATATATCCTGGACCATCTCAAGAGTCCCATATTATCTCGTCCTAAGATGCTCCATATCTTTTCGTTATCTCCAGCAATGTTATCATACTGGACAAATGGGATACGATCATAGCTTTCTCCATAGATTACAGCTAGCATCCGCTCTCTCATAGTCATTGTAAACTCCTCCTATCTAGCATATGGATCTGCCGCATCACGCAAACCATCACCGAGGAAGTTAAAACAAAGAACTGTCAAAATGATAAAAGCAGCAGGAATAAGTCTCCATGGATAATGTGCAACAGCTAGAACCTGTTGAGCATCCTGTAACAGTACTCCCCAACTTATTGCTGGCGGCTGTAACCCTAAACCCAAGAAGCTTAGGGCAGTTTCTCCTAGAACCATATTAGGTATAGAAAGAGTTATAGATACTATCAAATGACTGGTAAAAGATGGTAAAAGATGTCTTGTTATTATCCTCCACTCACTAGCACCGGCTAGTCTTGCTGCCATAGTAAAATCTTCTTCTCTTAGAGCTAATAGTTTTCCACGGACGACTCTTGCTAAGCCACACCAACCTATAACAGAAAGTATTATAGTGATGGTAAAGTAAGTCTTAGTTACAGGCCAATCTCTTGGGACAGCTGCTGATAATGCCATCCATAAAGGTATTGAAGGGATCGATATAAGAAAATCTATTGTCCTTTGAATAATCTCATCTACCGTACCTCCAAGGTATCCAGATATACCACCTAAGATGATTCCAATTAAGAAACTTAAGAATACACCAACTAATCCTATAGTTAGAGAGATGCGAGCTCCATAGATAACCCTAGAGAAAATATCTCTACCCAACTCGTCTGTACCAAATAAGAAAATTGGTCCATCCTCTGAACCAAAGAGATGAAGGTTACCAGGAAATAAACCCCAAAGTTTATAAGAGTCTCCTCTTACAAATAAACGCAGACGATACTTTTTTGTAGTATCGTTAACAAACATCTTACGAAAAGTCTCCATATTTATCTCTGATCTTAATCCATAAACAAAGGGCTTCTGAATTCCACCTCCTTTGTCATAGATATGAATTATCTGAGGAGGTGCATTTTTATAATCCTCAAATCTTCTCCACGGATTATAGGGGGCAATAAATTCACAAAAAAAGACGAGAAGATACAAAAGAGCTAAAACATACATACTAAAAATAGCTAATTTATGTCTTCTAAACTTCCACCATATTAATTTCCATTGAGATGCTAACCATATTTCTTCTATCTCTTCCTTTTCAGTCGTATATCCAACTTCTTGAGACTCTTTAAATTCTGCCATTATTATCAGCCTCCACTACTGATATTCTCGTATCTAATCCTAGGATCTACCCATGCCAAAAGGATATCAGAAAGTAAAGTCCCTATTAATGTTAAAAAGCTCGCTATTAATACAAAACTACCTGCAAGATACATATCCTGAGCCAGTAGCGCTTGCATAAATAAAGGACCCATAGTTGGTAGATTTAAAACGATAGAAACGATAGTTTCTCCAGAAAAGATAGAGGGGAGAGTCCAACCTATGGTGCTTATCATTGGATTTATAGCTATACGGACAGGGTATTTAAAAAGTAATCTCTTCTCTGGTAAACCCTTAGCCCTAGCCACTATAACATACTGCTTTCTAAGCTCATCCAATAGATTAGCTCTCATAGTTCGGATAAGTCCAGCTGTTCCAGCCATACCTATAATTATTACCGGGACCCATATATGTTTAAGCATATCAACTACCTTAGCTAGACTCCACGGGGCATCAACATACGCCTGAGAGAAAAGTCCTGTAACCATTAAGCCAAATTGAGAATAAGCAAACCATATAATTATTAAAGCCAAAAGAAATCCAGGGATAGAGAGACCAATAAATCCTAAAAAAGTAAATACATAATCAAACAATGAATACTGTCTGATGGCTGAATATATACCAATGGGAACACCTATTAACCAAGTCAAAGTTATAGATAAAAGGGAAAGGACCACACTGAGGATTAATCGTTCTCTAATAAGTTCATTTATAGGTCTATTCCACTGTAAAGAACGCCCAAAATTTCCCTGTGTTATTATATTCTTCATCCATATGAAATACTGCATATAAATTGGCTGATCCAGACCATACTCCTTAACCAGTCTGGCTATAGTCTCTTCACTGACTAAAGTCCCGGATCTTCTAAGTTGTTCTAAGTAAACGGTCAAATAATCTCCCGGAGGTAACTGGATTATAACAAAAGATACTATAGAAAGAATAACTAATAACGGAATAATCAATAGAAGTCGCCTAACTATATAAACAAGCATAACATAACCTCCATTCTTCTAGATAATTATCCCGGGTAGTAAAAAGTCTACTACCCGGGATTTCGATGTTAAGGCTAATATATCCCTACCTATAGAAAAGAACTTCTCCTCCAAAATTAGCAAGAATCTGATATCCCTTCTCCGGAACATTCCCTAATTTTTCAGAGACTATTAGCGGTATCATTATATCTTCTACCGGAACTAGTAAGAACAAAGTGTCATGTATAGTTTTCTTCCAGGTCTCTAAGTATTTCTTTATCTCTGTTGGCGTTGTACTAGCTTTCATCTTTCCATACAAAGTAAAAACAGGCTTGAAGGCGGCTGGTGGTTCCATCCCTTTCTTACCAAAGGAGGTATACCAATCATAGAAACCTGCAGAGATCTTTGCCCTATCATTAAGAACTACCCAGTCTATCATATACGGATTACCTTCTATTACGGGCAAGTCAAACCATGTACTGACTACAACCTGTGTTTGGTTTGCCTGTACTCTTTGCCCTAAGAGCGAAGAATCTACATATTTCATTGTAGTATATATGCCTATACTCTTCCAGTTTTCTACAAGTAATTCGCATAATGGTATAAAGTCGGTAGCCGGAGCGCTTGTTTCAATAAGAAGTTCCATCCTCTTACCGTCAGGTCTTAATCTCCAACCATCTGCGTCTCGCTTATTAAGTCCCATACTATCAAGCAACTGGTTTGCCTTAGTGGGATTGTATTCGCTAGGAGTTATCTTGGATGGGGATGCAAATCCATTATAGACTGCATCTATTATCTCCTTACGATTTATAGCTAAATTCAGAGCCTCTCTAAACCTACGATCCCATACGATCTTACGCCATACCGGATCTGGATTACTATAGTTAAATGTAATTGGGATTGGACAGTGGAATTTTAGCAACTTTACTTTATATCCACCCTTTGCTTCATTCTCTTTATACAGAGCGACTTCCTTTATAGATACTGCCTGTCTTGCAAAATCTACCTCTCCGCCCATAATTTTCATAGGAAGCATATCAACTCTAGTCACCGTATCTGCCCTAATTTCGTCTATATAAGGTAGCTGATTCCCAGCAGTGTCCACCTTCCAGTAATAGGGATTTCTTCTTAATATCGCTACTTGAGCAGTTGGCATATCAACTAATACATAAGGGGCAAGAGTTGGACATCCTATCTTAGTCTTACCTAAACCCCAACTAGCCCATGCATAGAGCCAGTAAAGTCTTGCCCATTCTTTTTCTCCAAGCCCATTTTCTTTTAGCAAGGGTTGTAATTTCTCAATCGGTGTATATTTAGCATGGAACTTCTTCATATAATGACTTGGCTGTAATAGTGGACCAGAATCCCAAGTTTGCCAGTGTAAGCTAAGCGTATATGGGAATAAACCATAAGAGTTTTTAAATATTACACGGAAAGTGTATTTATCAACTATCTCTAACTTGAATGGAGTCCCATCTGCATTGGCTAACCAGACAGGAAATACAGGAGTAAGCTCTTTATTAAGTAATACATCCTCGTAAGCAAAACGAACATCGTCTGTAGTGACAGGTTCTCCATCAGACCATCTCATACCCTTTCTAAGATAGAAAGTAAAGACCTTTGCATCCTTGGACATATCGAAACCCTTGAAGACGTTTCCTCTTGGCTTCTTCCCAGGCTCCCCTAATCCTGATTGATTCAATAAAGGTTCTCTACTAATAGCCCACCATTCACCACCACCGGGAGTTCCCGGGTTCACTATTCTCAATGTTCCTCCGTATTTCCCTATCTCTAGCTTTATATCTCCTGCAAGAACTTCTTCTCCCTCTTTGTACACCAGAGGCTCTTCAGGCAGTCTCTCCTCTACAGGTGGAAGTTTCCCAGCCTTTACTAATTCTGCTAGCATCGGGGCTTCGTTATACTTCATTGGAGTAGTTTTCTTTTGTGCAAAAGAGACGGGCCCAAAAGCTACAAATACACTAAATACCAGACTTACAGTAATTAGCCATACCAAGCATTTCTTCATAAATTTCCCTCCTCTTCTATAAATTATCGTCTCACACTATTTCAAAATATCTCTCCACAAAGGGAGTTACTAGACTAACAGGTCAAGACGAGAAATCCCGCATAAGACAGAAGAAACTTCTCTCAAGCATCACCTCCTTACCCTCACTGTCCTCTATTCCCCAGCTTCAAGGGTCCACCAGTCATCACTCTATAAAATACAACTTTAATATACTATAGTACCCACAAGTATGTCAAGTATCGCTAAGCTGGTCCTTTATTTCTTGTTTCTTCCTCCTCTTCTCCTCATACATACTCTTATCTGCTTCTTCTAATAATGTCTTTAAAGAACTAGGGTTATTGGGGTCACATATAGCTATCCCTATACTTAATGAAAGCCTGTAAGGCAAAGACCTTCTTCTATTCCTATATTCGATCTTCTCTCTTATCCTTTCTGTCAAAGCGGTATAACTGTTACTACCTGTCTCTAGCCCTAAGAGGGCAAACTCATCACCGCCTATGCGGGCTAATACATCAGACTTTCTGGATGTCTTCCTGAGGATAGAAGCAACCTCTATTAAAGCCCTGTCACCTTCACTATGCCCCAAGTTGTCATTAATCCACTTCATATTATCTATGTCTATATAGAGGAGGAAACTCTTACGTCTTAACCTTCTGCTAAGTTCTAGATACTGTTCTCCTAACAGGAAGAAACCTCTTCTATTATAGAGTTTAGTCAAATCATCGGTGAGAGCCATCTTTCTAAGGGAGCTTTCCAACCTGTTCCTCTCTGTAATAGCCTCTACCATACTGAATATCTCTTCCAGTCTTTTGGCAAATATTGTATAAATGCGTCTTTCTTGCTCTTCTATTGGCTCATCCGTCTCCATATATAGAACTCTACAAACTCTATCCTTCCCCAATAAGAAGTAGATCCTATCTGGAGATTCCTGATTCATACATCCTAATACCTCATCAACTTCGCGGAAACCCCAGGCTGATAATAACTTATAACCTTTTTTATTCTTCTTTAGAATAGCAGAACGCTTAACCCCGAAAAGTCTTATCGTCTTTTCTATCGCTTCCCGGGCAATCTTCTCCTCTGAGCCTGAAAAGGAAAAAGAGGCTATTTCGTGGAGGATCGATAATTCAGCATCCAAAATCCTATGGCTCGCTCTTTTTACTATACCTCCAACTGTTTCTTTATTAACTTCCCCTTTTCCTGCAACCGCTATAACTGTAGTCTTATTATGATACATTGGCGAAGACTTAAAACTACCAATTTCACCCCAGCTCAACATACCAGTGATAGGGATATCCGAGCCAACAACATCTTTAATCGATTCTAATTCCAATCTAAACTTCTCCCTCATTAGAGAATGCCTAGAGATACAATCAAACACAAGGACAAAACCGGGGTCAGTAAGACCTTCCAGAGCCTTCTTGGCAATAAGACACGTATTTTTAATAAGTCTATCTACCCTCCCATCCATAACATATCCAACTGCACCCTTTGGTATATCAGTTGGAAATTCTATACTTCCATCCTTATTAATCCTGACAGGGTCACGTATTATGTATTCACCAGAAAGATTAGGAAAACCCAAGGGGTGAAGCACTATCTGAGAAAGAGGATCTCTATTGGGGACAAAATTAAATCTCTTTACATAAGATTCTAGGGCAGAAATCCCATCAATCTCTACAATCTTATTCCTAGCGGTTTCAGTTATTATCAATGGTTCCTTGATACTATTAAAACCGTGACCAATAGCGGTAGAGACATCTATACCATCAACAAGACCCGCTACTAGTGGTCCCTTATTAACACCTTGTTCGGTAAAAGTATATGCATATGAAGCTCCTGGTCTACGACCACATCCACCACCAATATATCTAAATTTTGTCCCCATAGTATTATATAAACCATAGAGCATCTTGGAGACATCCACAAGACTATTAACAAAAAATGTTATAACTAATCCCTTGTCCAGATTACTCTTTAGAAGAGACTCTCCAGCAATTCTGCCAAGCTCACGATCATCCTCAAGCTCTTCATTCTGAGAGAATGTTACTACCTTTATCTCTTTCCCGTTGATTGCAAGAGCACTTACTCCTCTTGCGATCAGCATATCTTGAAGGATGATACACTCACTAGTTGCCCCAATCAATTTCGAATCTCCAGCCACCTCTTTTATCCCCCTAAATACCTCGTAGGGGTCATAATTAAAAGTAACAAAGAGGATAATAAAAGATGGCTCTCCGGACTTAGAAATGGCCTCTCTAACTGCCTCTAGTCCTGCGCTATAGGGGTCCTCCAGAGTGCTGTAACCCAAACCAACTCTCATAGAATAATTATAACACGACTGAAGTGCGTGATAATTTACATACTGGACATTTTTTGTTATAATATCTCCTAGATTTAATAAAGAGGTGGTAGACTAATGAAGATTACAGATGTAAGGATCAGGAAGGTAACCTCCCAGGAGGGAAAGGTAAAGGCGTTTGCGTCTATAACTTTTGATAATGCATTTGTAGTCCATGGGCTAAAGGTTATAGACGGGAAAAATGGATACTTTGTTGCTATGCCGAGAAGGGATGTGGGTAACGGAGAATTTAAGGATATAGCTCATCCGATCAATAATCAGATGAGAGAGAGTATCCAGAATGCCGTCTTAGAAGCCTTTAATAAGGCCCAGTAGAAAATAATTGGGGCGTGGCCAAGCGGTAAGGCATGGGACTTTGGATCCCAGACTCGTAGGTTCGAATCCTACCGCCCCAGCCAATATTATTTTTTATAAGGAGGCTTAAAGTGATTGCTGGGGTAGTCCTTGCTGGTGGTATTGGGGTAAGGATGAATTCGTCTCTTCCTAAGCTTTTCCATAAGCTATTAGGTAAACCTATTATAAGTTATGTCTTAGATAACCTCTCAAAATTAAATCTAGATAAGATCATTCTTGTGATTCCTCCAACTCTAGAGGAAAAATTCAGAGAGATAGGCGGGGATAAAGCCGTCTATGTGACACAGGAAAAACCTCTCGGTACAGGAGATGCCTTAAGAAAGGCTATGCCAGAGTTGGAAGGTATAGATGTTGTACTGGTGGTAAATGGAGATGCACCATTAATCACAAGTGATATCTTCGAGAATCTTATAGCCTCTCATAAGGATGATGTATCTGCGGTTATACTTTCTACAGTCCTAGACGATCCTATGCATTATGGAAGAATCATCAAAGATGAGAAAGGGAATGTGATAAGAATAGTAGAGGCAAAGGATGCCTGCCCGGAAGAAAAAAGGATAAAAGAGGTAAACACAGGGGCGTATTGTTTTTCGGTGAAGGACCTTAAAGTAGCTATAGAAAAATTAGACAATAAAAATGCACAGGGAGAATACTACATCACACAGCTGGTTGAGATACTGAACAGTATGGGGAAAAGAGTTACATCTTACCAGACCGATCTGGGTTCTCTTGCCCTTGGGATAAACTCCAGATTAGATTTAGCACTGGCAACAAAAAGGCTTTTAGAAGAGAAATTAGAAGAGCTTATGAATGATGGAGTAACAATTGTTTCTCCTGAAAATACCTATATAGAGCCGGATGTAAAGATAGGAAGGGATACAGTAATAGAGCCTTTCTCTGTATTAAAGGGCACCACCATAATAGGAGAAAAGTGTACTATAGGTCCTTCTACATATCTACTAAATGCAGAGATAGGGGATGAATGCGAGATCTTTTACTCGGTAATAAAAAATTCCAAGATAGAATCCAATGTAAGGGTAGGTCCATTTGCTCACATAAGGGATGGGGCTCATATAAAGAGTAATTCTGCCATAGGAGACTTTGTAGAGGTAAAAAAGAGTGTGATAGGAAGCAATACAAAGGCTCTCCATCTTGCATATCTGGGGGATGCAGAGATTGGAGAGAGGGTAAATATAGGGGCTGGAACAATAACCTGTAACTATGACGGAAAAACCAAGCATAAGACTATTATAGAGGATGAAGCCTTTATTGGATCAAATACCTGTCTGAGAGCACCTATTAGGGTAGGAAAGGGTGCTATTACTGGAGCTGGATCAGTAGTCCTAAAGGATGTGGAGCCTTACAGTACGGTGGCTGGTGTGCCTGCTCGTCCAATAGAAAGAAAAGCGAAGGAGGAAGGAGGAAAAGGTGAGTAACAATATAAAGATCTTTACTGGTAACTCTAATATACCTCTAGCTGAGGAGATAGCAAGCAATCTAGGAATGACACTTGGTCAGGGATACGCAAGCACATTCAGTAATGGAGAGACCAGAGTGAGTATAGAGGAAACGGTAAGAGGTTGCGATGTATATATAGTCCAGTCTCTGAGTAATCCTGTGGACCATCATATAATGGAACTGCTCATTATGATGGATGCGATGAAAAGGGCATCTGCAGGAAGGATAACCGCAGTAATACCTTACTTTGCCTATGCCAGACAGGATAGAAAGACCCGACCAAGGGAACCTATCTCGGCAAAATTACTGGCAAATCTTATAACAGTTGCTGGAGCAAATAGAGTTATCACTATGGACCTTCATGCTGGTCAGATTCAGGGTTTCTTTGATATCCCTGTGGACCCCCTCCAGGCAAGTCCGATACTGGCTGAATATATAAAGAATAATCTGAATTTAGACAACTCAGTAGTGGTTTCGCCAGATGTAGGAGGGGTAGCAAGGGCTAGAGCATTTGCATCCAGATTACATCTCCCTATAGCTATTATTGATAAACGACGGCCAGCTCCAAATGAATCAGAGGTTATGTATATAGTGGGTGATGTAAAAGGGAAGACCTGTATCGTTATAGACGATATGATAGATACCGGCGGAACGCTTATAAAGGGGGCAGATGCCCTGTTAGAGGAAGGGGCGATAGAGGTATATGCCTGTGCCACACATCCGGTGTTTTCTGGAAATGCTATAGAAAATATAAAGAAGAGTCATATAAAGAAAGTAATAGTAACCAATACTATAAGGTTGGATAAAGACCAACTTTGTGATAAAATAGAAGTGCTTTCAGTGGCAAAGTTATTCGCTGAGGCTATAGATAGAGTCCACAATAACAGATCTGTAAGCGAACTATTTGTATAGGAGGAGATTATATGGAGCAGATAGAACTTACCGCATTTGTAAGGGATGTAAAAGGAAAGAAGGTAAAAAGATTAAGAGCTCAGGGATTTATCCCTGGTATACTATATGGTAAGCATCTGGAAGAACCAGTATGCCTTATGATACCGGAGAAAGACCTCCTTAAGGTTTTGTCTTCTACCGAAGGAGGTAGAGGGGTACTGTTTGCCCTAAATATCCAGAATGGGGAGACAAGAAAAGAGTATGCGATACTTCAGGATGTGCAGTACCACCCGTACAGGCTGAACGTTCTCCACGTGGACTGGCACGGAATAAGCCTAGAGGAAGAGATCGAGGCAACAATACCCATCGTACTTAAGGGAGAAGCTGTTGGGACAAAGGTAGGAGGAATACTAGAATTAGTACTGGAAGAGATAGATGTAAGATGCTTACCGATGAACCTGCCTCCACATATAGAGGTAGATATAAGTAATCTGGATATAGGAGATAGCATACATGTTAGAGACCTCTCGGTTCCAGAAGGAGTAACAGTTGTTACTCCTGGGGATGAGGTCATTGTAACTGTAGTTGCTCCAGAGGCGGAAGAGGCTCCGGCTGAAGAGTCACAGGCACAAGAGGGAACTCAAGAGTAAAAAGATCTACCAGGTGATGGATGGTATACATCCGTTGCCTGGTATTATTATGACTTATGATAAGGCTTATAGTTGGTCTAGGAAATCCCGGGATAAGATTTGCCAATACCAGACATAATGCAGGCTTTATGTTTGTAGATTCTGCAGTCTCAAGATGGGGGGAATGGATAGAAGAGACAGGCAAGAGTATCCTAGGAAAGATATCTGTGGATAATAATGAAGTACTCATCTTGAAGCCCTTTACCTATATGAATAGGAGTGGTGAAGCTATCCCTCCGATAGTTAAAAGATTCTCCATCTCACCAGGGGAGATTCTTGTGGTGTATGATGACCTATGGATTCCACTGGGGAGTGTGAGGATAAGGATAAAGGGATCTAGCGGAGGGCACAATGGTATGCAGTCCATAATAGATGCCCTTGGGACAGAAGATATTCCAAGATTGAGGATAGGGATAGGTCCCCTGCCAGATGGAGCAAGCAGTGTGGATTTTGTACTCTCTGAGTTTTCTGAAGAGGAGAGAGAAGTCCTAGAAAAAACTATAGAGTCTACCCTTGAAGGATTACCATTGATAGTACTAGACATAGAAAAGGCAATGAGCAGGTATAATAAAAGAATAAAGGAATGAATCCTGTAATTTCAGCCCTCTTAAAAGAGGAAGCCTTCTCTAAACTAAAGGAGGAGGTAAGAAAGAGTTCCTCCTCCGTAGTGGGGATAAGTTCTTTCTCTCTAATCCCAATAATAACAGGGTATCTATCAATAATTCTCAAGGTTCCTATCATACTGATCATAGATGATGAAGAAGCTGGAATAAGGATAGCAAATGATATAAGGGCGATCTTCGATATAGATACGACCTATCTACCTTACGACCCCATAGATAGAGAGAATAGCTGGAAGAGGGCAAGCCTCGCAGGAGGTTTTGTCAGAGGAGAATTCTCCGTTCTGGTATCAACATCAGAGGGCATAAAAAATTTCCCCGCCGTAGGGGTCTCTTTGACGCTCACAAAAGAAAGTAAGTGGGATTATATAGTAGATAGGCTCGTTTCTTTTGGATATAAAAGGGTCTTTATGGTAGAAAGAAGGGGAGAGTTTTCCATCAGGGGAGGAATAATAGATATATACCCTGTAAATTTAAACCATCCTGTAAGACTTGATTTCTTTGGGGATGAGATAACCAGTATTAGAAAATTCAATACCCTTACGCAGCGGTCTATAGGAGAGATCGAACCTCCTATAAGTATCATTCCGGTAAATCCTTCGGAGGTCAAATCGAAAGTCGAAGAGGTTGTACCTCCTGAGACACTATTTATAATTTCTTCTAATTTTGAGGTATCGGCAAGAAAGCTCAGAATAATCTCTGGAAAGGATATAGAAGGAGAGTCACCTCCATTATTCTCTGGGAACATAGATGAGATAAAGAGATATATAGAGACATCTATCAGCAATAACTACAAAGTACATATCTATACAGTTCAGGCAAAGAGATTACAGGCCCTGGTGAAAGCAAAAAATATCAGCTTCTATAAAAAGAAACTCTCAACCGGCATTGTAATACCCTCAATCAGGTTAATAATTCTCTCAGACAGAGAACTCTTTAACTATGAATTTGCACCTGCTTTCCAGTCTCCCCTTGAAGGAGTAAGAGAATTACCCTTTGAGATAGGAGATTATGTTGTTCATCCTTACCATGGGATTGGTAGATTTGCCGGTCTAGAGACGCACTTTATAGAGAAAACCCCGAGAGAGTTTATAGTGTTAGAGTTTGCCGAAAAGGACAGGCTATTAGTTCCTGTAGAACAGGCAGGTAGGCTTGATAAGTATAGGAGCTTTGATGATACACCCCCTCCCATATATAGATTAAAAAGTCCTGAATGGACAAGGATAAAGAATAGGGTAGAGAAAGATATAAAAGATGTTGCCAAAAGTCTCATAGAGATAAGTGCAAAAAGGGAGGCTATGCCTGGCATAGCGTTTAAAAGTTATCCAGAGATGGAGAGACTACTGGAAGAGACTTTTCCATACGAAGAGACCCCTGACCAGAAAGAGGTTATTGAAAGGGTAAAAAAGAGCATGGAAAGGCCAAGGCCGATGGACTTTCTGGTTTGTGGGGACCCTGGATACGGAAAGACTGAAGTGGCCATAAGGTCTGCATTCAGGGCGGTCTTAAATGGTAAGCAGGTAGCTGTTCTTGTTCCAACCACAATACTGGCGCATCAACACTATGAGACATTCAAGGAGAGGTTTGCTACGTTTCCGGTAAGTATCGCTATGCTTTCAAGATTTACTCCATCCAGAGAAATCCGCAAAATAAAAGCAGGTATAGAAGATGGGAGCATAGATATCGTTATAGGGACCCATAAGATACTTGGAAAAGACATAAAATTCAAGGACTTAGGACTTCTCATAATAGATGAGGAACACAAGTTTGGTGTAGAACAGAAGGAGAAATTGAAGGAACAATTCCCCCTTATAGATGTGCTCACATTATCCGCCACTCCTATCCCCAGGACCCTATCTATGTCTCTCTATGGACTGAAGGAGATAGGTATAATAGAGACTCCACCTGAGGGGAGGATACCCATAACTACTTATGTGGGAGAATACAATGAAAAGATAGTAAGATCTGCGATAGAGAATGAGCTCGCCAGAGGAGGTCAGATCTTCTACATACATCCAAGGATAAGTGGGGTAAAAGAGCTCGAGTTTAAGCTCAGGGGTATGTTCCCGGGGTTAAGTATAGACATACTTTATGGAACAATGGATGAGGAAGAGGTTGAAGAAAAGTTCTGGAAGTTTTATAGAGGAGAAACAAAATTACTTATATCAACTGCTATAATCGAGAGTGGAATCGACATACCAAATGCAAACACGCTCATCATAGAAGAAGGGGAAAGGTTCGGTCTTGCCCAACTTTATCAACTCCGCGGAAGGATTGGAAGGTCAGGCAAGAGGGCATATGCGTATATATTTCACAGTAAACAATTAACTCCAGAGGGGGAGGAGAGGCTTAAGGCAATATATGAGAATAGTATACTGGGATCAGGATTTAACATAGCTATGAAGGATCTGGAGATAAGGGGATTAGGGAACCTTCTCGGGAAGGAACAGCACGGACATATAATTGCCGTTGGCTTTGATACATATCTAAAGATGCTTGAAGACGCAGTAAGAGAACTCAGAGGAGAACCGGTAAAGTGGAGATTAGAACCTACAATAGTAGAGATCTCCATACCAGCTATCATCCCTGACTCTTATATACCACCACCTTACAAACTTGAGATATACAGGAGGTTGTCACTTGCGTCTTCTATTGAGGAGATAGAAGGGATAAGGGAAGAACTGATCGATAGATTTGGCAAGATACCAAAGGAGGTGGAGAACCTCCTGAACATAACAAAGGTAAGGATACTGGCAGAAAGGAGAAATATAAAGAAGTTATCGATCACTGATGACAGGATATTAATAGTCTTAAGAGATACTACTGTTAATGGAAATGCTATAAAAAATTTAGAGAGATTTGGTAGACTCAAAAAGATGAATGAGGAAAGCTGGATTATAAGATGGTGGGAAGATAGAAACAGAAAACTGATAAAGATAAAGGAGGCGCTCAGCCTTGAACAGAAAGACCCTAGGAGAGAAGCTAGAAGAACTACTTAAAATAGGGAAGATTCTTAGAGAAAAATGCCCCTGGGATGCAGAGCAGGACCTTGATTCTCTTAAATATACCCTGAGAGAAGAGGCTTATGAAGTTATAGACACTATAGAGGAGAAAGACCATCTTCATCTGGAAGAGGAATTAGGGGACCTTTTGTTTAATATATTCTTTATATCGATCATAGCTGAAGAGGAAGGGCACTTTACCCTTGAAGATGTGGTGGACAGGATAATAGAAAAACTTATAAACAGACATCCACATGTATTTGGAGGGGTAAAGGTGGAGAGCTCAAAGGAGGCGCTGGCTAATTGGGAGAAGATAAAGAGGGAAGAAAATAAGGGAACCACCGATATACCTCTGAGTTTACCTGCCCTTGTCCTTGCAAACAAGATACAGGAAAAGGTAAGAAGGATAGGGTTTGACTGGGATGACTACAGAGGACCCAGAGAAAAGATTGAGGAGGAATTGAAAGAGCTGGATAAAGCTATAAGTACTGGAGGTAATATCAAAGAAGAAATAGGAGACCTCCTATTCTCTGTGGTAAATACTGCCAGGCTCCTAGGAGTAGATTCTGAATCTGCCCTCAGGGATACGGTGAAAAAGTTTATAAAGAGGTTCAATAAGATGGAAGAACTGGCTAAAAAGAGGGATATACAGCTTGAGAAACTTACATTGAGTGAGATGGACAAACTCTGGGAAGAGATAAAGGAAGGTGAGTAACATACTGGATATAGCGATACTTAACGGGACAGTTATAGACGGAACAGGAAGAGAGAGGTATATATGTGACATAGGGATAAAGGGGAATAAGATAGTAAAGATAGGAAAGATAGAGGAACCTGCGTTAGTAAGCATTTCCGCAGATGGTCTAGTAGTAGCTCCTGGCTTTATAGACATCCATTCACATTCAGACCTATCAGTGAGAGAATTCCCTGATATGGAGAATATCCTGAGACAGGGAGTAACCACCCAGGTCGTAGGGAACTGCGGTATAAACATAGGGATGGCCGAAGGAAACCTGGGTAGATTTATCGATGAGATACAGCGCAAGGGTATCGGAACGAATCTTATATTCTTGGCAGGACAGGGAGTGATAAGAAGCAAAGTCCTAGGTAATGAGAGGAGAAAACCAACAGAAGAAGAGATCAGCAAGATGAGATCACTCCTGGAGTCTGCCCTGGATGAAGGGGCTAGGGGACTCTCTGCTGGATTAGAATATGAACCCGGTATATTCTCCTCTACAGAGGAACTGATAGAACTGGCAAAGGTTTTAAATAGAAAAGGTGGTATATATGCCACGCATCTGAGAAGTGAAGGGGACCATTTAGAATCAGCAATAGAAGAGGCAATAGAGATCGGAAGATCTGCAGAGATACCTGTACAGATATCACACCTGAAGATCGAGAGGAGAAAAAACTGGGGAAGATCTGAGAAAATAATTGAAATGATAGAATCCGCTAGAGCTAGCGGTATTGATGTCTCCTATGACGTATACCCCTACACTGCCTATATGACAAGGCTAAATATCGCCATTATGCCATTCTCCTTTTCTCCCACAGATCTATCAAATTCTCAAAAGTATAGAGAGGCATTAGAGAAATTAAGGGACAGTCATATAGATTGGGATCTGATATATATACCCAAGTATGGCAGTAGTCGCATAAATGGGCATAGTATCTTAGAACTGGCAAGAGAAAGAGGTCTATCACCAGAAGAGTTTACTTTAGAGTTACTGAAGAGAGGTGAGCCTGTGAGGGTTATAAGTTTTCAGATGGACGAGGAGGATGTAAAAAGCTTTATAAAGTATAAGTATTCCTTTATAGGTTCTGATGGATCTGGTTATAAAAGGAGAAACGAAGAAGACAGGACTCATCCCCGTTCCTTCGGCACATTTCCCAGGGTCCTAGGTAGATATGTAAGAGAACTTAAGGTCCTATCTCTGGAGGAAGCGATATTAAAGATGACGTCCTATCCTGCGAAAAAGTTAGGACTTATAGATAGAGGAATAATAAAAGAGGGTGCCTATGCAGATATTACTATATTTGATCCTGAGAAAATCATCGATAGGGCAACTTATGAAGACCCGTTTCAGTATCCAGAAGGGATTGAATATGTGATTCTAAATGGTCATATTGTTATAGAAAGAGGGGTTTATAAAGGAAAAAGGGCTGGAACAGTAATAAGATAGGGAAATACTTTAATCGATTCTTAAAAAAGGATTAATCTGGGCTTAAAGCTCTTTTAAATATTGCTTAATACTCTTCCTGTAGGATAAATCTAGAGGTGATGGATATGAAAAGGTTAGAAAGGGTAAAGTCCTTACAGGAAGAGTATGGCGGTCTAGGTTATCTCAAAACAAGAGATCTTGGGATCAAGCCCATAGAGGTTGATAAGATTACTGGATCTGTGGGAAGGGCGCAGGATCTGGATAGAAACTTTAGATTCAGGTGGAAAAAGCCAACGGATAGATACCTAAACATAAAAAGGATGATGGAAGATGGGAAAGCCCTTCCTCCTATAGAAGTCTACAAGATAAGAGACGAGTACTATGTACTCGATGGACATCACAGGGTTGCAGCTGCCAAAGAGTTAGGGCAGAGATTTATAGATGCTCATATTATACAGGCTTATCCCCTTAAGCCAAAGAGGGAGGATCTACTGTACAGTTACAGGGAATCTTTTAAGGAGAAAACGGGATTAGACATAGAGTTAACGGAGATGAATGGATACGAAGATCTCCTATCAGAGATAGAAGATTACGCCAGTAAAAACGGATTAACACTTGAAGAAGCAGTAAGCTACTGGTACAAAGATTTCATAAGTGTCTGTCAGCTGATAAAAAGAGAGAAACTTGATAGACTCTTCCCTGATAAGACATTGGGGGATATCTACATTTATATAAGTAAGCATAAGTGGTATAAGAGCGAAGAGCTAGGTAGAGACGTAGGAGTTAAAGAGGCGATAAAAAGCTTCAAAGAACTCTATGAGAACAGGGAAAAGCCAGGGCTTAGATTTCTCAGGTGGCTACCAGTAAAGATCTGATAAATTTATACCTCGTACTCGTCCTTTCGCTTGAAAAACTTTGATAAGCCAGAAGGATAGGCATCCTTTGATTCCATAACAAAACTTCTTAGCTGGCTTATCCACTTTATAACATCATCCTTCATACCGAGATCTATATCTTTATTATGGCGTAGAAGTGCCTCCCATATCTCTTCTGAAGTCATACTGACACCAGCATCCCTGCATATGGCAAGAACCTTTTCTACAAAACGGATATCTTTGATATCGAGTCTCTCTCTTATCCGCTCGGGATACTGGTTATAATAATACTCATAGGAATAAGCTCTCTTTCTCCACCAGAGAAGCCTCATAGATATTAATCATACCTTCCATATCTCTCTACCGTCTCCCACATTGCAAGAAGATTTTCTGGCTTTACCCTACTATGAATGGAATTACTTGAAGCGATTATATATCTGCCCCCAGGCATCAATCTTTTCAGGACTCTTTTTACCTCTTCGACTAATTCTTCTACTGTATAATCAGTTAAAGGAGCTCCACAGTTTACCCCGCCCATAACAGTCAGATTTTTATATCTATTTTTTACTTCAAAGATATCCATCCCTGCACTTATGTCCAGAGGATGTAGTGCAGATATACCGGTGGAGACCATATCATCGAGTATAGCATTTATATTGCCACAGCAGTGTTTAAAACAGAACGCTCCTCTGGACCTGACCGCCTGGACAATCTTTCTTATTCCCGGCAGGAAGAATTCTCTAAATGCCTTTGGAGACATCATTGGCCCATTACTGCTACCATAATCATCTCCAAGGATAATAAAATCTGCTCCTAGCTCTATCGCTTTCTCCGCTATGGCAATATTATGACTTATAGATATGTTTACAAGTCTATGAACGAGCTCTGGATTTTCTATTGTATCTATAAAAAGCTGTTCTGCACCTCTAAGATAGAGCGGATAGTTCAATGCATCATGGAGATGCATCCCAATGAACTTTTTACCCTTAAACCTCCTTATTATCTCTTTTAACTCTTCATACCTCTTCTCCTTGAATGGGTCTGGCGGCTCAAAGTGATCGAGGTCCTCAGGAGTCTTTATAGGACCTTCCAGGGGGATAGAGACCTCCTCTTCTGTGTACTGCCTCTTTATACCCCATTCATTTATGACGATCCTATTTTCTGCATCTATAACCTTTTCCTCGTAGAGCTTTGAAGGTGTATTTGTCAATACTATATCTACAGGGTATCTTTCACAAAAATCCAGATAGTCTTCCTTACCCGTTATCTTTCTTATAACCTTTCTATCTATAAGGAGCTCAAATATGGGAACTCTATCAGGGATCTTCCCTGAAAGTACAGTCAAAACTCTCTCGTAAGAATTAATAACTATCCCTCCTCCATTATTATAGTTACAGGTCCATCATTTATAAGAGAAACCTCCATATGCTCTCCGAAAACCCCTTCTTTTACTGTGAGTCCTTCCTCCCTCAAGAATTGATTGAACTTATCCCACAGGTCAATAGCAACATCTCTAGGAGCTGCCATTTCGAAGCCGGGTCTTCTTCCTCTGGAAGTATCGGCATAAAGTGTAAACTGTGAGACAGAGAGTATCTCTCCACCCACATCCTTTATACTCAGATTCATCTTTCCTTTTTCGTCCTCAAATATCCTTAAGAATGGAACCTTCTTTGCTATATCCTTAACCTCCTTTTCTGTATCGTTTTTACTTATACCGACAAGGATGAGGAAACCCTTTCCTATAGAAGAGATCAGATTACCATTTACCCTAACCTCTGCAGACTTCACCCGTTGAATTACTATCCTCATATACTATGTATGCCTCCCAACAGATATAACATCCTTTACTCCCCTTATAGCCCTTAAGATAGCTTCACAGTGGTGTATATTCTGAACATCCAGGACTATGTAGATGTTTACCCTTCCATTCTTCACAACTGCCCTTGCATCATAGACGTTACTGCCAAGATTGGATACCTCAGTAAGGATATCCTTTAACAGTCCAACCCTGTCTCTTGCATAGACGTCTATCCTTGCATTAAACTTGTGGACATTATCAGCATTCCAGTGTACCGCTATCAACTTCTCCTTAGGAAGATTCTTCACATTTGTACACTCTTTCCTATGGACAGTGATTCCCCTACCCTGTGATATATAACCTATGATCTCATCCCCGGGTAAAGGGCTACAGCAACGTGCTAGCCTCACAAGGAGATTATCTGCCCCGTCAACATATATACCTACACTCTCTTCCCTTTTAGGTAAGCCAAGGATCTTTTCTTCTTTTGTACTCTTCTGTAGAACCTGCTGTATCTGGGAAGGAGCGATCTCTCCGTTTCCCACAGCCAAGAAGAGTTCTTCAGGGTCTTCCAGATCAAATGCTTCAAGAAGAGGAGCCCAATCAAGTTCCTTCATCTTATCAAGGAGGTCCCCCTGTATCCTCCTCAATTCTTTCTCTATAAGCTCCCTACCCCTTGCTATGTTTTCCTCTCTCTTTAACCTCTTGAAATACTGTCTTATCCTGTTCCTGGCAGAAGAGGTGGCTACAAATGATAACCAGTCCAGACTGGGAGTAGCAGACTTGGAGGTGAGTATTTCTACTATCTCTCCATTATTGAGCTTATAATCCAGAGGAACTATCCTGCCATTTACCTTAGCCCCCACACAGTGATTTCCAATCTCTGTATGGATACGATAGGCAAAGTCAACAGGCGTGGCTCCTTTAGGAAGAGAAACCACATCGCCCTTAGGGGTGAAGACAAAGACCTCATCCTCAAAGAGGTCCACCTTTACCTGTTCAACAAACTCTTTTGCATCCTGCATATCCTTCTGCCATTCTAACAGCTGTCTGAGCCAGGAAAGCTTCACATCAAAATCCTGATCGGTTTTTCCTTCTTTATACTTCCAGTGGGCTGCTATACCATACTCTGCAATCCTATGCATCTCATAAGTTCTGATCTGTATCTCTAACGGCTCACCCCTGGGCCCTATAACTGTCGTATGAAGGCTCTGATACATATTGGATTTTGGAACAGCTATATAATCTCTAAATCTCCCGGGTATGGGTCTCCATAAGGAATGGACAATCCCCAGAACAGTATAACAGTCTTTCGTTGACTCCACTATAACCCTGATTCCGAGGAGATCGTATATCTGATCGAAGGTAAGATTATCCCTCTTCATCTTCATATAGATGCTGTATAGATGCTTTGGCCTTCCCTGTATATCTGCCTTTATCCCATGAGAGTCCAGACTTGACCTTATTATAGATATAGCCTCCTGTATATACTCCTCCCTCTCCTTCCTGGTCTTGGCAACCAGCTTTGATATCTCTCGATACTTCTCTGGCTCTAGATATTTAAAACTGAGGTCTTCTAATTCCCACTTTATTCTCCACATACCTAATCTGTGCGCCAGAGGGGCAAATATATCAAGAGTCTCTTTAGAGATCACCTTTTGTCTATCAGGAGGTAGATAAGAGAGAGTCCTCATATTATGAAGTCTATCGGCAAGCTTGATGAATATAACCCTTACATCCTTAGCCATAGCCAGGAACATCTTCCGAAGATTCTCTGCCTGGCGGTCCTCTACACTTAACCCTGTGAGTCTACTGAGCTTGGTTACCCCGTCTACCAGAGTAGCTATTTCTGGACCAAACCGTCTCCATATCTCTTCTATAGATACGCTGGTATCTTCAACGACATCGTGCAGTAGCGCAGAAGCTATAGTAACAGCATCAACATCCATACCTGAGAGTATCTTGGCTACCTCTAAAGGATGGGCAAAAAACTCCTCCCCTGATCTGCGCTTCTGCCCATTATGAGCATAAGCTGCAAACTCAAAAGCGGACAGTATTAAATCTCTATCGTCTCCATCAAACTTCTCTATGATCTCTTCTAAAATTTCAAAAGGGAACAGATATCATATCCTTTTAACAACTCCCTCGCCTTAAACTCTGTAAGCTCAACCAGAAAGGCAAAGCCTACCACTTTGCCCCCTAATCTCTCAACAAGGTTCTTGCATGCTATAGCGGTACCCCCTGTAGCTATGAGGTCATCCGCTATCAATACCTTATCTCCTGGCTTGATAGCATCTTTGTGCATCTCCAGGACATTTGTCCCATACTCCAGGGCATATTCCTCTCTAATACTCTCATAGGGTAATTTCCCAGGTTTTCTTATAGGCACAAAACCCGCAGATAATTCCATTGCCAGTGGCGCACCTATTATAAAACCCCTAGCTTCAACGGCAGATACCAGATCCACATTGTGATGTCTAAAGTTGTCCGCTAACATCGATATAGCAGATTTGAAGGCATACTTATCCTTAAGAAGTGGTGTTATATCTCTAAAGAGTATCCCTTTTATTGGAAAATCTGGGATATTTCTTATAAATTTAGCAAGATCAACTACTTCCACTTTCCATTCCTCCTATCCCTATAATTTTACCTGCACCCTTTATACTGTATACCAGATCTATAAAGCTATCTGTAGGCATCATATCCTCTAAGCCAAAGACCTCAAATCTTTCTCCATCCTCTTCTATTATAATGCTTTTTGAATCACTTTGTATTTCTCTCCCAACAATCCTTACACCTCTGGCAATAAAGATAGGTCTGGGATTTCCTACACCAAAAGGTTCAAGTAGAGATAGCTGGTTCAAAAGCGCTGGATTTATCTCCCTTAATGGCAATTCTGTATCTATCTCTACAAATTCTTCGCCCTCGACCTGAACGCTCCTATCCAGTACCTCTTTAAGTCTATCTACATCTGATTCCTTTATTGTCAGACCTAGAGCGTAATGATGTCCTCCAAATTTTAGAAACATATCCTTTAATGGCAAAAGAATAGAATATATATCAACCTCCTCAGGGCTTCTGACAGAGAACCTTACTATATCTCCCTCTTTCCTGCCAACAAAGGCTGGTCTATTAAACATATCAACAAGCCTCGATGCCACTATACCAATCACACCGGAGTGCCAAGATTCAGAGTACTCCAAAATTGTAGAGGATAGAGTTTCTCCTTCTAACTTCTTGAGTATCTCATCTAGTATCTCATCTACTAAGCCTCTTCTACGTCTATTCTTCTCCTCAAGTTTCTCAGAAAGGACCTTTGCACTTGTAGGATCTGAAGTTAATAGTAGCTCTATTGCGATATCCGCAGAACCCAATCTCCCTGCTGAGTTCAGTCTAGGTACTAAAGTCAATGACAGAAGTTCTGCGTTCAGGAGTCTATCCTCTATCCCAGCACTTCTCATAAGGTACAGAAGCCCAACCCTGGGAGAGAATCTTAATCTGTTTATACCTCTCTTTACTATGATCCTATTTTCTTCGGTTAGTGGCACTATATCGGCTATCGTACCCAAGGATACCAGATCAAGTATCTCTTCTAGATAGGTATCCTCATCGAGTAATTCTTTTACAAGAGCCCTGGCAAACTGCCAAGCAACCCCAACACCGGAGAGTTGCTTGAATGGATAGAGTGAATCTTCTCTTTTTAGATCGACTATCGCCATTGCAGGAGGTAATATTTCAGGTATATTATGATGATCCACTACGATGGTATCTATCCCTACAGATCTAGCATAATCTATAGGAACCGAAGAGGAAACGCCGCAGTCTAATGTTATCATTAATGAAGCATTCTGTTTCTTTATCTTTTCTATAGCCTCTATGTTTAATCCGTAGCCCTCAGAGAGTCTGTTGGGTATGTAATAGAAGACATCGAAACCTAAACCCTTCATCGTATGAAATAAGATAGCTACTGAGGTAAGACCATCCACATCATAATCACCATATAGGCAGACCCTCTCTCTGTTAAGCAGAGCCCTCTTTACTCTGGATATAGCGGCCTCAATATCGGGGAGCAAAAAGGGATCCGCTATCCCTCCCATACTAGGAGAGAGAAACCTCTCTGCCAGAAAAGGAGAGGTAATTCCTCTCCTAAACAAGACTCTTGCTATCGGAGGGAGGACACCCAAAGTATCAGAGAGATATTTCCAGTCAGAGGGGCATTCTTTAATAATAAAGCGCATCACAGAAAATTAGCTTTTATCTGCCTCTTCACCCTCTGCCTTTTCTTGACTCTGGGATACATCCCGAGAGGAATAGAGACTCCTTAATCTATTTTCCTTTTCGAAAAGTTCCCTCTCTAGATTCCTAAACCTTCTCCTGTTTATCAAATCTTGAGGTATCCTGGCAATAACCGCTAAAAGAAATCCTATTATGAAAGCCAAAAAAAGGGCTAACGCTAGACTTACCTGTCTGGTTCCAAAGAAATAGTTCAGAGCTATTGGATAATTATTTATCTGGACAAATAGCGCTACAACAAATGCAACTATAAAAATCACTACCAGATAAAAATACATCACCTGAGTTCACCTCCTTTTCTTCCTCACTGTGGAGGTTCTTGATTGAGTCGCCGGCTTTGGAGGAGTCTCTGTTAACTTATTTACACTGGAGGAACGAACCGTCTCTTCTTCTTTAATCTTTTCCTCCTCTTTTAACCACTGTCTCTTTCTAAGGAGCACCAAAACCGGTGCTGCTATAAAGATAGACGAATAACCACCAGCTGCTATTCCAACGGTAAGCCCAAAGGCAAAGTCTTTTATGGCAGATCCACCGAGGAAATAGACAACTAGTACTGCTAAGATAGTAGTAAGAACAGTATTTATACTCCTTGTCAAATTCTCCAATATACTCCTATTAACAAGTTGTGGAAAGGTCTCCTTTGAGTCTCTGGGTCTAAGTTTTAGATTTTCCCTAATTCTATCAAATATGACAACAGTATCGTTTATCGAATAACCCACAACAGTAAGGAGTATCGCTATAAATGGAGTATTTATTTCTTTCTGTGTAAGAATAAACGCCAGGATAACAGCACATATGTCGTGGACAAGTGCTATATCTGCCGCTAAAGCCATATCAGGTTTGAATCTTAGACTTATATATATCACCTGTGCTATTAGCCCTAAGATAGTCGCTATAATTGCAGCCCTTTTAAGCTCAGCACCTATAACAGGACCTATAAATTCCTCTCTTACAAGCTCTGCCTTTCCAAAATGAACTGAGAGTTTCTGGGTTATAGCATTCCTTGTCTCCTTGGACAATTCTTTTACTCTGATTATCACCCCATTATCCTCTGTCTTCTGAAGAAACGACTTCTCTAGATTAAATTCTGCAAGCAGTGGTCTTATCTCTCCCACACTATTGAATGGTTTTCCTAATCTATACTCTATTAATGTACCCCCAGTAAAGTCGAGTCCCCAGTTAAGTCCTCTGGTAAAAAATAAAAGTATAGAAAGTATAATGACTAAAGCTGCAATACCAATCCAGAGAGAGGTATACTTTACAATATTTATCCTAGATTTTTCGAAGTATCCCATAAGATCCTCCTATACACCAAACATCTTAGCGCTTTTAATTATTCTTAAACGCTCAAAGAGTTGGAATAGAATCTGCGTCACTACAATTGCTGTAAACAAGCTTATAATAGTTCCAAGGGCAAGCATCACGGCAAAACCTCTGACTGGTCCTGTACCAAAATAGAAGAGAACAGCTGATGCTATCAGCGTGGTTATCTGGGAGTCCAATATTGGAGCATAGGATCTCCTAAATCCTGCCTCTATACTTGATATCAAAGATTTACCCTTTCTAAGTTCTTCCTTTACCCTCTCAAATATGATTACATTACCATCAACAGCCATACCCACAGACATTATTAGCGCTGCAATACCTGGTAGTGTAAGGGTGGCTCTAAGGGCAGAGACTAGACCTGCCAGGAGGGCAACATAGGTAATAAGGGATATGTCTGCAATAATTCCAGGGAACCGGTAGTAAATAATCATAAACAGCATTACCAGAATTACCGCAATGATTCCAGCCCTTATACTGGCATCTATAGTGTCCTTACCAAGTGTCGGACCTACCCTTTTCATCTCAATAAGCTGTAAGGGTACAGGTAATGCCCCTGCTCTCAGAAGTACCGCCAACTGTGTTGCAGATGCCAAGGTAAAGTTCCCCTCTATCTGTCCCTTTCCATCAGGTATCTCCGAACGAATCACCGGACAACTGATAACTACACCATCCAGAGTTATGGCAAGATACTTACCTATATTATTCCTTGTAAATTCGGCAAATATCTTTGCCCCTTTCGGATTAAATTCCACCTCAACCACAGGCCTACCATATTGATCATATCCAACTCTGGCGTCTTTAAGATCCGCCCCGGTAAGTATAGTAGGAGCATCAGTCAATTTTGTCCCTTCCTCAACATACTTGGTGCCCGTATCCTTAAACTCCAGAAGAGCAGTCTTACCAATAAGGTCTATTGCAGATTGAGGGTCTTCCTGATAACCAGGAAGCTCAACGACTAACCTTCTCTCCCCTTCTCTCTGTATTATTGGTTCTGTAATACCGAGCTGGTTTACCCTTGAGTCTATAATCGCCTGTACCCTGTTTAGAGTATCCCCTGTTACCTTTATCTCAGGGGTATCTTGAGCCTCAAATACAAGATGTACCCCTCCTTGAAGATCTAACCCTAGCTTTACAGAATACCTCATAAAAGTCCAGATACTTAATCCTATCAATGCTATAATTATTACTACTTTAATTGGAAGCCCTATACGCATATTCCCTCCTACTAGTAAAGAATCTTACTTAGAAACATAGCAGTTCTTTCTTCCTTTGGATTTGAAAATATCTCCTTAGGAGTTCCCTCCTCTATGATACATCCATCATCCATAAATATTATCCTGGAGGCAACCTCTTTTGCAAAACCCATCTCGTGAGTAACTATGACCATTGTCATACCATCATTTACCAGAGCCTTCATAACATCTAAGACCTCTTTTATCATCTCGGGGTCTAATGCGGAAGTCGGCTCGTCAAAGAGCATTATATCCGGCTGCATAGCTAATGCCCTCGCTATAGCAACCCTCTGTCTCTGTCCTCCAGAGAGCTGACTCGGATATGAGTATAGCTTATCTCCAAGTCCCATCCTCTCTAGAAGGGATCTGGCGATATGTTCCGCCTCACTCTTAGATAGTCCCTTTACCTTCATCGGAGCAAGTGTAACATTATCTATAGCGGTCAGATGATTAAAGAGATTTATATGCTGAAAGACCATACCTATCCTTTCTCTGATTTTATCCACTGCCCTTCCATCCATCCCTGTTATATCTATCCCCTCAAATATAACTCTACCTGAAGTTGGCCTTTCTAAAAGATTTATACACCTTAATAGTGTGCTCTTCCCAGCACCGCTAGGTCCTATAATTACAACTACCTCTCCCTTCTCGACATTAAGGTCTACCCCTTTAAGTACTTCTAGTCTACCAAACTTCTTATATATCTTCTCTAACCTAATCACTTATACTCATTCTCCTCTCTGTATATCTGACGAGTAGAGAAAGAGGTAAGGTGATTGCCAGATATAAAAGGGCAACTACCGCCAAGACCTCAAAACTTCTAAAGGTCCTGCTGGTGATCTCCCTACCCACCCTCATAAGCTCAGCTATCGCTATAGTGGAAGCAAGAGAAGAATCCTTAAGCATAGCAATAAATTCATTTCCAAGAGGAGGAAGTATCCTCTTAAATGCCTGAGGCAAAATTATATATCTCATAGCCTGCAGATATGACAAGCCAAGAGACCTGGCTGCCTCCATCTGACCCCTCTCTATAGACTGGATCCCTCCTCTAAATATCTCAGTAACATAGGCTCCGCTATTTATACCCATAGCAATAACAGCAGCGGTAAATGGTGGCAGGTTTATTCCTAAAGATGGAAGCCCAAAATAAACGAGAAATAGCTGGGCAAGTAGAGGAGTTCCTCTTATTACCTCCACATATATTGTAGAAGGAATTAAAAGTATCGGATTCCTAGAAACCCTAGCTATCCCACCAAATATACCTATAACTACTCCTATTCCCACCGATATAATAGTGAGCTCAATGGTCATTAAAGCTCCTTTACCTAAATGGGGAAGTATACCTACCAAAAAGGGGAAAAAGGATTCATTGGTCATAGATTAGCGTCTACCAGCTAGCCCACTTCTCTCTGAGCTTTTCTATAACTCCCTCCTTCTTTAATCTTGCTATAACTATATTTATCTCTCTCAAAAGGGCTTTGTCCTCTTTGCGTACAGCTATCCCATACTGCTCCTTGGTGAGGAGTTTATTTATAACCTTAAGCCCCTTGGTACTTCTAACAAATGCCAGAGAAGTCAAGTCATCGGCTATTACTGCATCTACTCTTCCGTTCTTCAGTTCCAAAAATGCCCCATCTACTGTCTCAAATTTTCTAATCTCCTTTATACCTGGGAGGGATTCTGCATAGAACTGTCCGGTCGTTCCTAACTGTACCGCAACTATCTTCCCCTGTAGGTCCTTCTCACTCTTTATCCTGTTATCGTCTTCTCTGACTGTTATGAGCTGTCCTGCATTATAGTAGGGTATAGAGAAGTCTACCTGTTTAGCCCTCTCTGGTGTTATAGTCATAGCAGAGATGATCATATCAAACTTCTTGGCAAGAAGGGCTGGTATAATGCCATCAAAGCTTGTATTTACGACTCTAAGTTTTACCTTAAGATGATCCGCTATCGCCTTGGCGATATCTATGTCTATGCCAACTATATTCCCATCCTTATCCACAAACTCAAATGGGGGATATGCTGCATCACTCCCAACTACAAGCTCTCCTCTTGCCCTTATCTCATCTAAAATAGTCTTAGACCAGGCTACTGTAGAAAACAGCATACAGAGTAACAGAAACAGTACTACATACTTAGACATAAAAAATCACCTCCGTTATTTTTTAAAATTATACCACATAAAGGTGAAGGAATTTTTATGCTACCGCTCTTAGATTTCTAAGGAAATCTTCATTTCTCCTATACTTGGATAGCTGTTCTATAAGGATCTCAGTAACATCCCCAGAATCTATAGCGCTTAGCATCTTCCTCAATAGCCACACCTTCTTTAATTCTTCCTCAGAGTAGAGCAATTCTTCTTTTCTCGTACCAGACATCCTCACATCTATAGCTGGGAATATCCTCTTATCTGCAAGTTTACGGTCAAGATGTATCTCCATATTACCGGTACCCTTGAACTCTTCATAGATAACATCATCCATCCTGCTTCCGGTATCAACAAGTGCAGTGGCTATTATGGTAAGACTGCCCCCTTCTTCTATATTTCTGGCGGATCCGAAAAACTTCTTTGGCCCCCTTAGAGCTGTAGCATCCAGCCCTCCAGATAGAGTCCTGCCTGTAGGAGGAACAACATGGTTGTATGCCCTGGCAAGCCGGGTAAGACTATCAAGTAGTATAACCACATCCTTCTTTAACTCTACGAGTCTCTTAGCCCTTTCCAAGACTAGCTCGGCAACCCTTACGTGCTGCTCTGGAGGTTCATCGAAGGTTGAACTTATTACCTCCCCCTTTACAGAACGTTCCATATCTGTGACTTCTTCTGGTCTCTCATCTATCAGTAAGACTATAAGGTGAACCTCGGGATGATTGATAGCTATACTGTTGGCTATCTTCTTAAGAACAGTAGTCTTCCCTGCCTTTGGAGGAGAAACTATGAGTCCTCTCTGCCCTTTCCCTAAAGGAGCTATAAGGTCTATCATCCTGGTGGTTATATCTCTGGGGTCTGCCTCCATAACCAGCCTTTCCATAGGATATATGGGGGTCAGATCATCAAAGTGTGGTCTGACTCTAGCCCTATCTATAGGGATCCCATTGACGGTCTCTACCCTCAAAAGGGCAGGATACTTTTCCTGTGTCTGTGGTAACCTTATAGGACCCCTTATAAGATCTCCCATCCTAAGGCCAAGTCTTCTTATCTGTGATTGCGATACATATATATCCTGGGATGTAGGGATATAACCGTTGTGTCTCAGGAAACCGTAACCATCCGGTAGTATCTCCAGAATCCCCTCTCTCACTTCTCCTACCGCTTCGGCTGGAGCCTCGACAGGTTGAGAGACTGCAGCTTCTTGCTCCTTCTTAAGAGCTTCTTCTCTCTTTTTCTCCTCTTCTCTCTCCTTTAAGACCTGATAGATCTTCTCCGCCAGGTCTTTTTTGTGCATTCGCCTAGCACCAGTTATGCCCAGTTCCTTCGCTATTTCGAAGAGTTCAAGTATCTTCTTGTTCTTTATTTCTTCTAATTCAAGCAAAACTTTACACCTCCTAGAAAATCTTTCTTCCTTTCCATAATCTGTTCAATCTCTCCTTTATCTCTTTTTCTAAACCTTCATCAGAAGGTTCGTAGTATCTTTTTCCCAAAAGTTCTTTTGGAAGATAGTCCTGAAATATAAAATGATCAGGATAGTCATGAGGATATACATAACCTGACCCCTCTACATTTCTGAGATGCACAGGGACATCTCCCAATACCTCATCCTTTAAATCCTCTCTGACCCTAGATATAGCCTTATACACAGAGTTACTCTTCGGTGCGCAGGCTATATATATTGCCGCTTGGGCTAACGGTATTATGGCTTCTGGCAATCCTACATATTCTAAAGCCTGGCTGGCACTTACTGCAACTACTAAAGCCATAGGGTCTGCGTTACCTACATCTTCGGCAGATTGAATAATCATCCTTCGGGCTATAAATCTTGGGTCTTCCCCAGAATCTATCATCCTGACGAGCCAATAAACACTGGCATCAGGATCAGAACCTCTCAAACTCTTTATAAATGCAGATATAAGGTTATAGTGCTCATCTCCATGTTCATCATATCTAAATAATCTCTCGGTAAAAAGCCTTTCGACATCAGATACATCAATAGTGTCTCTTTTTTCACTTACTGCAAGTAACGCAGATTCCTCTAGAAGATTCAATGCCTGTCTCGCATCCCTGTTTGCATATCTTATTATAAGAGACTTGGCAGGTTCAGTAATTTTTAGATTTAGATGTTTTAAACCTCGAGCATCATTCATTGCCCTGTCTATAATGGTAGAAATATCATCATCTGTTAAAGGCTCAAGCTTTAAGACCCTACATCTTGATATCAGCGTACTATTGAGTGTAAAATACGGATTCTCTGTAGTAGCACCTATAAGTATTATGGAACCATCCTCCACATAGGGCAATAAGACATCTTGCTGAGCTTTATTGAACCTATGTATCTCATCTATAAATAGTATTGTGCCTCTTCCATACAATTTTCTGTACTCTTCCGCTTCCCCAAATATCTTTTTCAGTTCGCTCACTCCACTTAAAACCGCATTCACCTTAAACAACTTACAGTTAGAATTCTTAGCAATAATAAAAGCCAAAGTAGTCTTACCACAACCTGGTGGTCCCCAGAGAATGATCGAAGGAGGTTCCTCTTTCCTTTCTATTATTTTCTTTATAAAACCATCCTCTCCAAGAAGATGTCTCTGCCCTAAAAATTCCGAGAGATTATCTGGCCTTAATCTAACAGACAGTGGCAACTTTCTCTTAGAACCAAAATCAAAGAGATCGCTCATATATCACACTAACCTACGTCTCTCAACTTTCTTCCCACAGTAAGGGCATACCCCCCAATTGGGTTCTAATGGCATCTTGCAATAAGGACAAACCTCAGATAGACCCTTTCCACAGTACGGGCAGTTATCAGCATCCTTAGGGATCATTCTCCCACAGAATGGACACTTCTTCTGATTTTTCTGCCTGCTTCTTCCAATAAGCCAAAAGGCAAGAATAACAATTATAAAGATTAACCATACCGTTATTACTGGCAATTACTCCTCCCCTATTCTACCGGCTCTAATACCTGAGGAAATTTAATCCTCTTGTCTATAAATCTGTTTACTAAAAAAGATATACCCATAAACAAAAAACCGAAAACAATCCTAAAAATTTCAGAAGAAGAAACTAATCCTCCTAGAAAATATCCACCTATTAAGGCAATAACAGGTATTATATAGAGGATAAAGGCAGAAAAGATAACATATCTATCCTCTGTTCTTACCTTCACTCTTTCTCCAACCCTCAATGGAGTATTAGCTTTAACCCTTAACAAAACTGTATCATTCTCCCCTAAGGGACAAATTCCACAAGCCTTACATCTCTCACTTCGAGGGATAGAAATCTCTACAAAATCCCCATCAATCTTTACTATTCTGCCAATCGCCTCTGGTTCACTTAACATCAGGTTCTATCAGCCTTCCTCCTGTAACTTCAGAGGAGACTATCTCAAAACTTGGGCTCAAAATAAACTCCACACGGATCAGATTGAAGCACTTCTGACCCAGCACATCCTTCCTATAGATATAATGAGTTACCCTTCCCTTCTCATCGTACTCAGGGGAAGGCTCACTGAGTTTATCTAACCTTACCTTTATCTCCTCTCCACATCTATTACACTTTACAGTGTAATAAAAATCCCTACTTTCTTGAGGCTTTCTCTGAAAAATTCTAGAAAATAAACCCATTTAAAGATTCTCCTTAAAACCCCGCCATGCCGTATGCGCTTTGTTCCCGAACCCCGGAAACAACTTTTGTGCCCTCCCGAGAGCTTCATGAAGCTTCTTTCGAAGCCTCTAATCCACCCCCGGAGTTAGGCACACCACGTGTGAGTGTTGGCTCGGAACACGTCTTGCGCAACTCGCACATGGCAGGGTTACTTTTCACTTATATAATATCACAATAAAGGGAGAACTTCAACAGGTATGTACCCCTGAATCTAAGGTCCCCTAAACGAAGTTTTATAAGTTTTTCGGATAAATCCATTATTAGGTTGATAATTAACATTTCAATAGATTCAGTCAATTCTTTATTATGAACCCCAACAATAATTGTTCGTTGCCTTCCACCTGCATTCGGTACATAGAGACCTGCTTCGATAATTTTCCCTAAATCCTCTCTTGGTATCTGTAATATTATCCCTTACTTAATAGCCCATCTAGCTACTCAGAATTCGAAAGTGGACACATAAGGATTAAATATGGAGAAAAGACTTTGGAAATCTTCTCATAAAGATTTAAGGGGGCATTAAGCCCCCTTCTTTTCACTTCTTAAAGAAGAACTGTTCAGGTCTAGCATTCTTCGGAGACCTGGTAGTATCGTCCCAGAGAACTCCATCGACTATATTCTTAAGATTATTTTTTGCTACTACGGGCTGAGGTAGTTCACCAACAAAACCTATTATCCAGATATTTCTCTTATGAATATTGACGATCTCTTTAAAGTATTTATCCCTTATCTTTGCATCAGGAGCAGATTTTGCCTTATCCCATAATTCATAGATCTTTCTTATATCGCCCTTAGGTTCTTCCCCACTTTTACCACCACTGGTATACCACAAGGCATAGAGTGGAGCCCAGGGTCCATCAGTTGTTGTTCCAAGAAGTCTTCCTGGATCAGAAAGTACTGCGACATTCCTATCAAAGCTCCATACACCCACTTCTATATCTCCAGTCTGACATCTAGTTGTATAGAGAGAACGTTCGAGTGGCCTCACCATAACCTTTACTCCTATGTTCTCCCAGTATTTCTTTATCAATAGGAGGACATCTGGTATTGTAGCAGCACCACTAGCAAAATCAATAGTTATGGCAAGTGTCTTACCATCTGGTCTCAGTCTAAAGCCATCCTTATCTCGTTTATTAAGACCCATCTTATCTAAAAGCTCATTTGCCTTCTTTGGATCATACTCCGTCCACATCTTCTCCCATTCAGAGTCATAGAAGGCAACCCCACTGATAAGAGATGCCTGTCTGGGTTTACCAAAGCCCAGATAGACAAGTTTCCATATCTCTTCCCTGTTTATTGCCACAGATAGCGCCTGCCTAAATCTCTTATCTTCAAATATCTTACGCAAGACAGGGTCTTTAACGTTCTGGTTTAAATATAGTGCGTTATCTGCACCAACCCCTTGTTTCCACATTACCACTCTATAGTCCCCTTTAGCCCTATTCTCCATAAGAAGGGTATAATCAGAGATGCCTATACCTCTCTCCTGATAATCCAACTCGCCAGATAATGCCTTCATCACAATCATCTCGTTATTCTCTACCAGGGTATGAGTTATCCTGTCTATATAGGGAAGCTGGTTTCCTTCGGGGTCTATCTTCCAGTAATAGGGATTCCTCTCCATTACCTGTAATGTAGCTGTATGCGTAGTAACTGCTTTCCAGGGCCAGAGTACAGGAAGCTCAGGATTCTGCAGCCAACCGCTAGTATCTCCACCTTTTGCGCCAAAGAGTTGATACCAAGCCTGAAGACCTGCCTCTTTTGCTATAGCATCAAGTTTTTCCTTTGGAGTATATTTAGGGTGGAACTGCTTTAGATAATGCTTTGGAAGTACAAACATGTTATAACCTAGTTTTGCCATAGTAATGAGGAACAGTGGATTAGGCTCTGCAAACTTTACTGTGAAGGTATATTTATCTACTATTGCTATCTCCATCGGTTTTCCACCAGCGGTAAGCCAAGTCGGAAATGTTGGTGTAAGTTCTTTGTTTAGGAAGACATCCTCATACCAGAATTGAACATCCTCGGTGGTAAGAGGTACTCCATCAGACCACTTTATTCCCTCTCTTAATTTAAATGTATAGGTCTTAGAGTCTCTTGAAACCTTCCAGCTCTCAGCAATATTGGGTAGTACTTTAATTCCATTTTTATCGAACATAACAAGATGTTCAAAACAGATCTTATTAGGACCCCACTGGTCTGATAGACCTCTCCATGCCCTTCTCATAGTACCGCCATACTGACCTATCTCCTCAAATGGTGTTACTACTAAGGGATTCTTAGGTAATCTCTGCTCAACAGGTGGAAGTTTCCCCTGTTTTACAAGCTCGGCTAATTGAGGTGCTTCGTTGAATTTTGTAATCTTCTTTCCAGTGAGTTTCTCATACTCTGAGAGATTATAGTATTCTCCCGGGACTACCTTCTCCTGAGACAGAGCAGTATTAAACATACCTAACACTAGACCCAAGAGGACCACAAGACAAACACCTTTTTTTATCCCTATACACATTTCTCTTCCCTCCTTCTGAAAAGATTTTCTTTAAAAAAGATTATAAAAGATCAAAAATGTCTTGTCAAGTTAATTGCGGTTTTATAATAGTAAACGCTAATAGAAACCGTCAACTTAAGAAGGATCTGTCGTCTTCTTCTATCTCCATCCTCTTTTTCTCCTGATAGAGTCTTACCTTTTCTTCCAAGTTCTTATCCCTTAAAGCAAATATTTTTGCCACAGCAAGTCCAGCCTGCTCTGGCTCCAAAACCATCATAGGAGAAACACCTGATGGCATCCTCAATGTTGAAAGGATATCCATACCGGCAAATTTATCGCTATAGGGAGGACATGCTATAACAGGTCTAGAGGTATTTGCATCAACAAATCCACTGAGGGCATTACTCCTGCCTGCAACAGTCACAAAAACAACATCCTCTTTCTCATACTCCTGTATGATTTCCAATACCTTTAGGGGAGTCTTATGGGCAGAAGCGACTCTAATAATTGTTTCTATTCCAAACACTCTTAAAGCATCAACTATCTTTTTAGCCCAATCCAGATCCGACTTAGATCCCATTATTATAACAGCTTTCACCAGTTATCCCTCCTGAGTACGGTAATTTTTAATTGATTATAATACAAGCATTGACGAGGTTTCATAATATTCCGTAAAATTACCCTATCTTTACTCCTGTATATTTTTTATAGTAAAATCCACTTATAAAGTGGGAGGGATAGTATGGAACAGGTATCAGAGATATCGATAATATGGAATAATTTGCTTGAGGAGTTAGAACCTGTTTTAAGTCCAGCTAGCTTTGAGACCTGGCTTAAGACAGCAAAACTTATAGCGATAAAGGAAGACACAGCAATAATAGCTGTCCCTAACACCTTTGCTAAGGAATGGTTAGAGACCAGGCTCTTCCCTACCTTAAAGAGTACATTATCAGCACTCGCAGGAAGGACAATAAATGTAAAGATCATAGTAGATCAGTCTATTATAGAGAAAGAAGCTACCGTCCCAACTAAGCAAAATACCGGTCAGGCAGAACAGAATATCCCACAGCTTAATAGTAGATATACATTCGATACATTCGTGGTAGGAAGTGGAAATAGGATGGCTCACGCAGCTGCTGTTGCAGTGGCAGAAAATCCTGGCAAGGCATATAACCCTCTGTTCATATACGGAGGAGTGGGATTGGGTAAGACTCATCTAATGCAGGCTATAGGAAATTATGTAATCTCTAAAAAGATGGGTCTAAAGGTTGTTTATATCTCATCTGAAAGTTTTACCAATGAACTGATAAATTCTATAAGAGACCATACCACAGTAGAATTTAGAGGAAAGTATAGAAATGTGGACCTGTTACTCATAGATGATATACACTTTCTTGCAGGAAAGGAGACTACACAGGAAGAGTTCTTCCATACGTTTAATGCTCTCTATGAGGCAGGAAAACAGATCGTTATATCCAGTGATCGTCCCCCTAAAGAGATACCGACATTAGAAGAAAGGCTCATCTCCAGATTTGAATGGGGTCTTACAGTGGATATACAGCCACCAGACCTGGAGACCAGAATAGCCATTCTTAGAAAGAAGGCTGAGCTAGACCTTATATCTGTACCAGACGATGTGATAAATTTTATCGCAGAAAAGGTCGTCTCTAATATAAGAGAGCTTGAAGGGGCGTTAATAAAGGTTATAGCATCAGCATCATTAACAAAGAGACCCATAACTCTTGAACTGGCTCAGGAGTGCCTTGCCTCACTTCTTGTGGATAGTAAAGATAGAAAATATCCAGCAACAATACCAGAGATACAGAGAGTGGTAGCAGAATATTATGGGATATCTATAGACGAAATGAGGGGACAGAGAAGGACAAGATACTCAGCATTTCCCAGACAGGTAGCTATGTATATAGCCAGAGAACTTACCAATGCCTCTTTACCAACAATAGGTAGGGAATTTGGAGGTAGAGATCATTCTACGGTCATATATGCTTATGAGAAGATTAAAGAAGCAATTAGCCAAGACCCGGAGATTGCTAGAACTATTAATCAACTTATCAACAGGTTTATCAGGGTATAGATTGTGGATAATGTGGATAAGTATATCTGGAATTGTTAATATTGTGGATAACCTGTGGATAACTTTAAAGTTATCCACAAATTTATCCACAAGTTCCATACTGAATAATAGTAATATATATAAATTTATCCACAGTACAAACTGACCTATTATTACTACTAGGCTTTTAAAAGATAGTAGTAAAGTTATTAGTATTTCCACAGGAGGTAAAAATTATGCAATTTGTATGTAATAGGAAAGAATTGGAAAAGAAGGTTCAGATAGTGACAAGGATTATCCCATCAAGAAGCACAAAAGATAGTCTAAGCTCTATCCTGATAAGGACAGAGATGCCAGATAAACTCTATCTATATGCAACGAACATAGAGATGAACATAGAGACTATGATAACTTGTAAGACTGATGAATCTCAGAGTTTTCTTGTTTCTGCAAGATTGTTTAAAGATATCATAGATAGCCTCACTTCAGAATCAATAATTGGTATATTAGAGGATAAGACATTTACCATCAAAGCTGGAGAGACCGAGTATCATATACCAACTCAGAACCTGTTAGATTTTCCACTCCCGGAAGAGTTCCTACCTGAGAGAGAGATATTTATGAAATCGGAGATCCTTAAATCTGCTATAAGAAAGGTCTCTCCATTTGTAGATAAGAGTAACATAAGACCTGTATTGTCTGGGATATTTATAGAATCTAGAGGTGACGAGGTAAGATTAGTAGCTACCGATGCAAACAGACTAGCAGTTAAGAAGATCCACATAGAAGATATCGGTAGCAGCGTAATACTTCCAGCCCTTAGTCTAGAAACATTTACCTCTGCAGACTTAGACGAGGATATAGTGATCGATTTTTCTAACTCCAAGGTGAGACTTAGAAGTAAGGATATAACTCTGGTAACATCCATCATAGATGGGAACTTTCCACAATACGAAAGGGTAATACCTTCTGAGTTTGTGTCTACCATAAGACTAGATAAAGAGATGCTAAGAGAATCAATAAAAAGGATATTACCTATCTCTAAAGAAGAGGATTATGCTGTCAAGTTCAGCATAAAGAAGGAAAAGTTGATTCTGAGTTCCAGGTCTCCTATAGGTATCGTATTTGATGAATTATCTGTAGAGACGGAGGGAGATGAGATAGATGTGTTCTTTTCTGCCAACTATATAACAGAATTCCTTTCCGTAGGAGAAGGTATCGTTACAATAAGGATATCTGGAGAAAAAGATCCAGCCCTATTTACCTTTGATAGTGACCCTGACTTTATATATGTAACAATGCCAATGGAGGCAGAATGAAAGAGGTCTACATATTCACAGATACCATAACATTGGGGCAGTTTTTGAAGTGGGCAAATGTTGTTCAGACTGGAGGATCAGCTAAGGTACTTATACAGCAGGGCCTTGTTTCTGTAAATGGTAAGATAGAAACGCAGAGGGGTAAAAAATTAAAGGAAAACGACATAGTAAGCATTAAAGGGATCGGTGATTTTATTGTAAAGAGAAAGACCTTATGATACTCGATAGTCTTGAACTTCTCTCTTACAGAAATTATTCTCATATCTTATTAAGATTCAATCCCCATCTTAATATGCTTGTCGGTCCTAACGGGGCAGGAAAGACAAACCTTCTTGAAGCTATATATCTTCTATCCACTGGTGAGCTAAGAAGAGGAAAGAGAGATACTGATGCTATAAAGTGGAACGAATCATTTACCTGGATTAGAGGAGAGGTATACTATGATGATGGAAGGACCTCAAAATTGGTAACTCAGATAAGAATCGAGGGGGAGAAGGCATTTTCTATAAATGGTAAGATAGTTCCTCTCAAGAGATATCTTGGGGCATTCTATGTTGTTTCAATCTTTGACGACGACAAGGAGATAATAACAGGAGGACCTGATAAAAGAAGGGATTTCCTTGATGACTTTGTTACAAACATAGACCCTGAGTACCACTTTATACTGGATAGATATAGAAATGTGCTGATTAGACGAAACAGAATATTAAGGACAAAGGATATCGATAGGAGGCTTTTAGACTCACTCACAGAGTTATTGATTGAACTTGGAGAGAAGATAATGAGGGGTAGATACAGTGCTATATCTATATACAATAGATATCTTGAGAGAGAGGGAGATAGATTTGGAATCAGTGTAAAGATAGAGTCCTCTTATCTTACGGGAAATATTGATGAGAGCATAAAGATATATAAAGAAAGATTTAACTCATCAAGAACGAAGGAAGAAGCGCTGGGGTTAACAATTGTCGGTCCACATAGAGAGGACATTCTTATAAAGGTAAATGGTAGAGACAGTAGGAGTTTCGCATCCAATGGCGAGATACAGATAATACTCTTTCTATTAAAGATTACCCAGTTAGAGGTTATAAGAGAGATAAAGGGATACAAGCCAGTATTCATAATAGATGAATTTTTAAATAGGCTGGACAGTAGAAATAGCAGGATTATAATAGATGTAATAGCAGAAAAGTCTCCACAGCTCTTTGTCTCTATGATCTCTAAGAGAGAGATTGGGATTCAGGGGACTGTATTTAACATAGATGGAGGAGAGGTCATCAATGAAGAGACTCTCTAGTGTCCTTTTATCCTTGCCTCTACGTAGATATTCCCTTCTTCCAATAGTATGGAAGAAAGTAGTTGGTGATGATGTGGCTAAATTTGCTCACGTATCGTACTATAAAGATGGGGTACTTTATATAAACGTTCCTGCAGGTGTATGGGCTACCGAACTTTCTGCCTACTCCTCAGAGATCATAGAGAGGCTGAAAAAGGAAGCTGATATACCCGTTAATGAGATAAAGTTTAAAGTCTATTCTTTTGATATCAGGTCTAAAGAGGAGTTAGACCTAGATGATCTCACGGAGGATGATAGAAAGTATATAAATTCTATAGTCTCTAATGTGAAGTATCCGCAGATAAGAGAGTCGATATTCAAGATCATTGGGTATCATATCTTAAGGAAGAGAAAAGGATTATAAGATAGTTTATTAGGTTTCTTAATCAACTTTTCTCTCTTGTAAATTCCTCTTCTTTGTGATAAATTTATATCTGTATGGAGAGGTGGCTGAGTGGACTAAGGCGCTCGCCTGGAGAGCGAGTGGGCAGTAAAACCTGCCCCGTGGGTTCGAATCCCACCCTCTCCGCCATATTAGAAAATTCCCGGCTGTGCTAGGTGGGGAGTTAGCGGTGCCCTGAACCTGCAACCCGCTATAGCAGGGCTGAATTCCCTCCTTGAGGTTGGGTTGGTGCAGGCAATTTTATGTAGGACAGCGATGAAGACTAGGCCCTATACAACGGAGACCTACGAACCCCGCCAGGTCCGGAAGGAAGCAACGGTAAGTAGTCATCTCCGTGTGATATAGGACTACCTAGTCGGAGCTGTTTCTACATAAAAACCTGTGTCAGCCTTAATCGATTGGAGGGTGCACAGCCGGTTTTTTCTTAAAAGAGGTATCTGGAGATATGAATTATGTAGCCTTGTATAGAAAGTGGAGATCACAGAAGTTTAGTGAGGTCGTAGGCCAGGAGCATATTGTAAGGGCTCTTTCTAACGCAATAAAGATGGGTTGGATTTCTCATGCCTATCTATTTGCAGGTCCAAGAGGGACAGGAAAGACCACTGTAGCGAGGATATTTGCAAAGGCTTTAAATTGTAGAGAGGGACCTACCGTAGATCCGTGTAACAAGTGTGACCAGTGTATCTCCATCCAACAGGGGACATCCTTGGATGTTATAGAACTGGATGCAGCTAGTAATAGAGGTATAGATGAGATAAGGAATCTTAGAGAACAGACTAGATTTGTCCCTATGGGAGGAAGATACAGGGTCTTTATAATAGATGAGGCTCATATGCTGACCCAAGAAGCGTTTAATGCTCTTTTGAAGACATTGGAGGAACCACCTCCTGGAATAATGTTTATACTGGCTACCACTGATCCGCAGAAGATTCCCCCAACCATAATATCGAGATGTCTAAGATTTGATTTTCGCAGAATTCCAGATGAACTTATAGAAAAGAGATTGGAAGAGATAGCTAGAGGAGAAAGTATAGAATATGAAAAGGGTGCGCTGGAGATACTTGCAAGATATGCAGATGGATCTTTGAGGGATGCCCTGGCATATATGGAGGAGGCTATTCTATATGGAGGAGGTAGCTTAAAAGAGAAGGATGTGGTGGAATGCCTTGGGGTTCCTTCTTATATACAGATAAAGAAGTTCTTATTGGCAGTCTATAGAGGAGACATAAATAGAGGACTGGAAGTTATAGATGAAACGATGGAGAGTGGGGTAGACCCAAAGATATTTATAGATAACGTTATCTCTGAGCTAAAAGATATGGCTTTGAAATCAGATAAGAGGCAGGAGATTAACTGGAGTTTGGATGAGATAGCAAGATGCATATCTACGATGGAAGATATTTCCCTTAAGCTCCGTTGGTATAGTTTCCCCAGATTAGTTTTAGAGGTTGGACTGGTAAAGCTTATAAGTAACTTTAAGAAAGCTACAGTGATATCAGAGGTGCAGAAGCCTGAGATCCCTGTAATTGAATTATCTGCAGATTTTGGTAAGATAAAGGACCTCTGGCCCTTATTCTTGGAGTCTGTAAGAAAAGAAAGTATACGCTTACATGCTATGCTTAGAGAATGTTTCCCTGTCTCATTTACAGATAATACACTGGTTATAGGGATAAGGGCAGGTTTCTCTTTCCACTATGAGTATCTTTCTAAGCAGGAGAATAGAAGAATCTTAGAGAAGGTATTCCATAGTCTTTTGAAGAGAGAAGTCAAGATTGAGTTTATAATGGGAGAAGATAAAGGTGATAAACTGAAAGCTACCGCTAATAAGGTAGCAGAAATGTTTAATGGTTCAATAATTACTACCGAACCCAAGAAGGAGGAAAAAGATGATGAAAATGGATAGAGGTAACATATTGAAACAGCTCCAGAAGATTCAGGATGATATGAAGAAGACTCAGGAGGAGCTTGCCAGTCAAGTCATCGAGGGAAGTGCTGGAGGAGGCAAGGTAGTGGTAAAGTGCAATGGTAATCAGGAAATCTTGGAGATCAAGATTGCAAAAGAAGTGGTAGACCCTGAAGATGTAGAGTTATTGGAGGACCTTGTATTGGCTGCTGTAAGAGACGCTTTAGAAAAATCGAAGAGTCTTGCCGAAGAGAAGATGTCCGATTTTACTAAAAAATTTGGTATACCTGGCTTATTATAATGACAGAGAGTTTTAACAGATTAGTTTCTGAGTTAGAGAAATTACCTGGAATAGGGCCCAAGCTAGCAGTTAGGATAGCCTATTATATATTCAAATCCCCTAAAGAGTCGGTTATAAGATTGATTCAATCCATCAACGATGTAAAAGAAAAGGTGAAACCCTGTTCTATATGTTTTAATCTTACCGAGGGTGATGTATGTGATATATGTAAGGACCCTCAGAGGGACAGGTCTCTTGTATGTGTAGTTGAAGAACCTAAAGATATCATTCCCATCGAGAATACGCGTTCTTACAATGGCCTGTACCATGTCCTTATGGGTGCTATAGCTCCTCTTTCTGGGATAGGACCAAGAGATTTGACTATTGACGCCTTATTGGAGAGGATAAAGGATGGGGTAAAAGAGGTGATAATAGCTACAGATTTAAATGTAGAGGGAGAGACCACCGCAATCTATCTGAGCAAACTTCTCAAGCCGCTTGGGGTAAAGGTAACCAGGCTCGCCCAGGGCTTACCTACAGGATCAGAGATAGAGTATGCAGATGAGTTTACCCTTAAAGAGGCAATCCTCTGGAGAAAACCAATATGAAAGGAAGGGATGGATAAGTGATTAATGAATGGAACAGAGTCTTGGTGTTTGGGGCACATCCAGATGATGAAATCATTGGAGTAGGTGGAACAATAGCCAAATTAAGTAAAATGGGGAAAGAGGTATATGTAGTTACTTTTACAGCAGGTGAGACAGGATACTCGCGTCCTGAAGAGAAGACCAGTATAGCAGATACCAGAACTAAAGAGGCGCAGTTGAGTGATAAGACTCTGGGGATCAAAGAGAGGGTCATTTTAGGAAGACCTACTCAGGGCGTCGTAAATGACAGAGAGACCTATCAGGAATGTGTAAGACTTATCAGAAAGTATAAACCTGATGTGATATTTACTCATTGGAACAGGGATAAACATAGAGATCATAGGGCAGTATCAGAAATTACTGAAGAAGCCTGGTGGAAGGCTCAGGAAAATGTACTGGCAGATATGGGTACCCCCTGGAGGGCTAAAGAATTGTACTTCTATGAGGTAAATGAATTATTCACATTTCCATCGCTTCTTATAGATATTACAGACACGTTAGATGTTAAGCTAAAGGCTATGGAGACACAGAGCTCTCAGATGGATGTTCTACCGAATATAATGCGGTATATAGAGGCTCTTGCACAGGTAAGAGGATATCTGAGAGGTTCAAAGTATGCTGAGGCTTTTCTATCTTCTTCATTTTTAGGGAGATTGGAGTAGTTTATGGGGTTTACCCTAATAGAAGTGCTGGTAACTTTGTCTATCATTAGTTTGATAGGTTTACTAAGTATCAATTCGTTCGATAAGATATTAGAGTATAATAATCTGAATACAAGTGCTATATTGCTTGCAAGAGATATAAAGATGTGTCAATATATTAGTATGGAGGAAGGGGTTCGAACTCAGATACTTTTGGATTTTTTGGAGAATAGATATCATCTTATAAAGGTAGAGAAGCTTCCAAAGGTATTTTCTACCTCTTATCTTAAAGATGGTATAAGCTTTTCCTGGACAAATTTCAGCAAGAAGCTCATAGAGTTTGATCCTGTAGGATGTCCAAATATGAGCGACGTTGGGACTCCTGATAGGGGAGGCACAATAGCTATAAAGTCTATGAGTAACAGATATTTATATGTGATTATTACGCCGGTGACTGGGTATGTCAGAATATCAGAAAATCCACCTTAATAGGGGTTTTACAATTATAGAGCTTATACTTGCTCTCCTTATTATAAGTCTAGTTATCGTAGGGATTTTAATGTTTTTCCCCACTTCTAGAAGAGCAACAGAAGAATCTGCGCTGAAGACAAGGATTGCTAACAGTGTAGTTTCTGAGATTGAATTCGCAAAGTCTAAAGGCTATAAGGGGTTAAAGAGTTTATTCGGTGACAGTAATGAACTTAAGGTAGAGTTGGATTTAAAGGGGGATATAGTAAGAGTCTATTACGATGATGTCTTAGCTCAGAATCCGGATCTAGATAAGATAAATACTACTTTAAATATTGATCCTTGGAAGTCATCGTTATCCAGTTTGGGTGTGGAAAAGGGTATAATAGAGATAAAGTCAGTGAGTGGGGTTGAGAATCTCCTCAGTGTTAAAGTCAGAGCTGAATGGGGTTCCGGGAAGAATTATGAGATTACTACATACATATCACTTTAGAGATGGTTTTACACTGGTAGAGTTATTGGTTACTTTAGCAGTCTTTACATTTGTCATCGGAATTATATATGCCACATATAGTATGGGAATTTTTATGTGGAAGACTACAGAGACTAAACTCTGGACTGTTCAGGAGGCAAGGATGTCTCTGGAGAGAATAATCAGAGAATCTAGGGGAGCAAAACAGGGAAGTGTAAAGATAGTATCTTCAGGGTTTGAATTCGAAAATATCGAGGGTGAAAAGATTTCTTTTGAAAAAAGTGGAGACAGGATTCTTAGAAAGGTAAATAATACTGGGAATAATATTGTAGCTACTAATGTAAAGGATTTTAAGATAGAAAGTGCAGGTACTTCTTATAGGGTAGAAATTGTCTTTAATAATGACTATACTGTCTCGGGTATATTTACCCCGAGGAATAAATGAGAGGTGGATATGAGGTTTAAAAACAACAAGAGTATAGTTGGTATTGATTTTGGAACCTATGCGATAAAGGCAGCTGAGATAGAAATTAGAGAAAATGAGAAATATGTGAAGAGATTTGGCTCTGTGGTCTATTCTGAGAGTGTCATTGAAAATGGGGAAATTCAAAATGTTCCCCTTCTCTCTGAGCTGATCAGTAATTTATGGAAGGAGAGTAAGTTTGAAAGTAAAGATGTTGCTATTTCCTGGAAGAGCGAGAATGAATTCGTCAGAGTACTTACATTACCGCTTCTTTCTGATAGAGAATTATACGAGGCGGTAAAGTTAGAGATATCTAGCAGATACGAGGTGGATGTAGACCTTGTTGCTTTTGATTATGCTGTTCTGGATAGGGACGAGAAAAACCAGGAGATGAAGGTTCTGGTAGCAGGAATCCCGAAGGAGTCTGCCAGTACAATCTTTAATATCTTTAAGGAGCTCAACCTGAGGCTAAAGACTTTAGAGCCAGAATTCATCTGTCAGTTAAATCTCTTGAAACCTGATAAAGACAACCTTATGCTTTTAAATATAGGGGCAAAAGTTACCACTCTCTATATATGTAAGGAAGACGTTGTTAACGTTATAAGGACATTGAGATTTGGAGGAGATGACATTACACAGGTTATCGCTTCCACCTTGAATGTATCAGTCGAAGAAGCAGAAAAGTGGAAGAGGGATATATTCCCTCAGGAGGTTGGATATAGTAAGATAATGGTAAGTGAGGCATTACTTAATACCTTTCTTACACTGCTAAGGGAGATAAATAGGTCTATTGATTATTTCTACCAACTTACCTACGTTTATCCCTCCAGGATAATACTGGACGGAGGAGGCTCTTTAACAATAGGTCTAAGGGATTATCTTGCTAGAGAGCTAAGTCTTCCTGTTGATATATTGGATTTGAACAGTATCATTAAGAATAGTATTGACTTACCAAACCCAAATTTATATTCTATAGCTGTAGGGGCTGCTCTAAGTGGGTCTGGTTACAAGTGCCCCTATAAGTTTCTCGATAATCTCGAATTTGGGAGGATATCGGTTTAATGTTAGATTTAACGAGAGAGTTTAAGAGAGAGGAGAGCAGATTAAGGTTACAGTCTATTTTGCAAACTGTTCTTATCATAGTTTTTATTGCAAATGCATTTCTTACGTACTATATGCTCTGGCTTAGAGGAAATATTATAAGGATGGAGATAGAGAGTATAGATTCGCAGTTAAGTGTGCTCCTCCCTATAGAGACGAGGATAAGAGAAAAGACGACAGAGTTAAATGCTCTTATAGTCAAAAGGAAGGAGATAGAGAATAAGATAAATGCCCCACGAGCTAATCTTGATGTTATAAGAGATATATCTCTATATGCACCATCCGATTTTTGGCTGACTAATGTTGCTATCTCTCCAACAGGGATAAATTTTGACGGCTATGGAATCTCTATAAGGGGGATTAAGAATTTTATCCAATTACTCTTAGAAAATACGCCCAACACTTCCCTTTCCAGAACGAATATACAGAAGGTAAAATTAGATGGAACTGATTGTTATAGTTTTCATATAGAGATATTGAGGGGGACGCAATGAGAATTAATTTTAGAGATTGGAGATTTATAATACTCATATCTGTAATATTCTACATACTGTGGATTGCTCTTGTGGTATATCCGCAGGGTTTAAGAGTCCAGGAACTCCAGAGGGAATTGAGTGAGAAGAGGATGAAGTTAGCCAGGGCTCAACTTTTCCCTCTTAGAGAAAGGCAATTAGATTCGGCGATAGAAGAAGAAAAGGCCAGGATAGAAGAACTGAAGAATAGACTTTATTCTTATGATGTCCTTGTGAATCTATTAAAAGATATAGAAGAGATCAGCAGAAAGTACGGTATGGATGTGGTTAGTATAAGCGGGCCAGATAAAAATGAGAATAGAGTAAGTTTTAGCTTTACTTTGAAGGGGAATTATACAAGCTTTGTTCCGTGGGCATATGAGATAAGTGTATCGAAGACGCTTAACATAACTCAGCTAAATGCGAGGATTGAAGAAAAGAATATTCTTTTTAGTGGTATTTTAGAGACTACACCTTTTGAGGAGGTTAAGGGTGTACAATAGGGTTATTTTTTTGATAATAATTGCTCTGGTATGTGTAAGTGTAGTTGGAACTGTTATCTTTGTGAGCAGGTTTACCAGGGAAGAGTACCAGATACCAATATTCCCACCTCCTCTCCCAGAGATACCGAAAGAAGAAGTAAAGGAGATAGCGTTTCAGTATACTCCTGAGGTCTATAGAGACCCATTTAAGATTCCTATAAAAATTGCTACAGAAAAGCCTAAAGGAGAAGTCCTTCCAGTAAAAGTTGTTCAGACTCCTCCACCTCCTCCTAAAACTACGCCTGTTATGATAGAACAGATTCAGCCTTCTATCAGGGAGACTAAGCCACAGGAGGTTAAAACACCAAAAGAGGTTCAGCCTGAAATTAAACAGACAGAAGTTAAAGAGAAAATTCCAGAAGAGCCATTGCCTAATATTAGGGTAACTGGTATCATTTATGACAGTAATCCTTTTGCAATAATAGAGTTTGAATCTCATAGCGGAATTTTTGAAATAGGAGATAAATTAAGTAAGGATTTGATAGTTAAAAAGATATATAGAGATTCTGTGGACCTTGATTGGAAAGGAAGAGTCTACAATATAAAACTAGGGGGTTAAATGTTATGAGAAAAAAGATGACTGTTTTATTATGTCTTCTTTTGATTATTTCCTCAGTTAGGTTTGTTTTTGGAGAAGATTTAGCAAATGTAAACTGGTATGTAGAAGGTGATAAATTAGTAATTAATTTGAGCGCTCCTGTAAGATTGGCTTACGCTTCTTTTACTTTATCTAATCCCAATCGTCTTGTGATTGATGTATACAACGCAACGCTTCCAAAGTCTCAGAGCTTTGAGATAAATAAGTCACCAGTAAGAATCCTAAGGATGGCTCCTAGAGGAGATAAGAATCTGAGGATTACATTGGAGGGTAGTAAAATCCCTAAGTATTATATAAGTCTAGCAGAAAATGACTTAAAACTTTCCATTGTTGTTCAGCTTGATATCTCACCGGTTAGCACTCTTTTAAGAAAGATCTTATACGATAATAACAGAGTATCTATATACACTACCTCGTCGTGTAAGTTTAAATCAATATTAGACGATAATCCCCCTAGATTTATAATGGAATTCCCTTATACGTCCTTTAGTGGAAAGATTGAAGGTATAACTGGCTCTGGTGTTATAAATAGAGTATTGGCTTATGATTATGAAGATATAAATAAGAATGTAAATACTGTAGTAGTTGTAGAGCTTAAGAACAAAATAGAGCCATTGATAACAGAGAATAAAGATCAGAACATCATACAGTTAGACTTTGCTAGAGAGTCTCAGGTTGTCTCCGTATCATCAACCAGGACGACTGCTACCCCCATAGAACAGGTTAAAAAGGTCACAACCACATCTTCAGAGAAAAGGGTATTACTTTCATTTAAAGACGCAGATATAAAAGATGTCCTCCAGGCTTTATCTATTAAGGCAGGTGTCAACATAGTTATAGATGAGGGGGTCTCAAAGAAAATCACTTTGGTGTTGAATAATGTTACGGCAAAGGAAGCTCTAGAGATGATAACTAAGGCTTCCGGTCTGGCTTATGAAAAATGGAATAATGGATATATAGTAGCGACCCCTAAGAGATTAGTTGAAATATTGGATTCAGGAATTACCAGAGAAAAGGCACCAGTACAAATAGTAGAGGCAGTAGAGATAAAAGGAGATACAACTCAGATACAGAATACACTGAAGGTAGTATACCCAGATATAGTAACAAGCATAACAGGTAAGTATCTGGTACTTAGAGGTGAGAAAGAGAAGATAGAGGGAGCAAAGAAGCTAATAGGAAACATAGATGTAGCACCTGTAAGTCCAGTGATAAAAGAGGTAGTAGAAACAATAGAGATAAAGGGAGATATAGAGAAGGTAGTCCAATCGATAAAGACAGTATATCCAGAACTAATAGTAACACCAAGTAACAGGATGATAGTGATAAAGGGAGAAGAGGGGAAGGTAAAGGTAGCGATAGAGCTAGCAAAGAGGATAGACATAGTACCGAAAGAAGAGCCGAAGGTAAGGGAGATAGTAAAGCTAAAAGGACTAGAAGCAAGCAGTATAAAAGAGGTGCTCAGTCAGATAACAGAAGTGAGTATAAGTGTAATAAAGCAGACGAACTCACTCATAATACAGGGTCCAAAGAGTAAAGTAGAAGAGGTAAAAGAACTACTAAAAGTACTTGATGTAGAACCAGAAAAGGAGTTACCGGTCCAGGTAGTAGAGGCGATAGAGATAAAAGGAGATATAGCTCAGATACAGAATACACTAAAGGTAGTATACCCAGATATAGTAACAAGCATAACAGGTAAGTATCTGGTACTTAGAGGAGAGAAAGAAAAGATAGAGGAGGCAAAGAAACTAATAGGAAGCATAGATGTTATTACTGTTACTCCAGAGATTATAGCAAAGACCACTGAGACAACTGAACGTATTACTCTTAAGCATATGGAGGCTAAGGATTTTGTAGAGTCAATTAAAGGACTTTTCCCTCAGGATACATTTATAATAGAGACTCCTACAAATACTATCATTGTAAAGGGGACAAGGGATATTATAGATAGAGTTCAAGAATTTGCTTCTGCTGTAGATATTCCTACCCCTCAGTATATGCTAGAGGCTAAGGTGGTTGAGGTCAATAGGGATGGGGCATTGTTACTTGGTATAGATAGTAGTCTTACTGGTAATATAAATGTTGGTTTATCTACAAATGCTCTGGCGCTAGAATCTCTTACCTCTCTGGTGACCTCTACTGTTCAGCTTAATGCTGTGTTGAATATGGCACAGAGTAAAGGGTTAGCTAAAGTCATAGCTGCACCTAAGATTGCTGCTATTGATGGTAAAGAGGCAAATATCTTTATAGGAGATGTGATAAATTACTTTATCCCTAATGTTGAAGGAGGTTTTGACCTTAGATCTGTAACTGCTGGTGTAACACTTAGGGTAACAGCTAAGATGGAGAGGGACAAGACTATAAGAGTCACTCTGAATCCAGAGGTAAGCAGTATTACTGGTTGGACCGGAAGCGGAGCTACTATAGCCCCTAATGTTGGAACTAGAAGAGCCTCTACCGAGCTGAAGGTAAAGGATGGAGATACAATAATTATAGGTGGTTTGATGAGATCTTCAGATACCGAGAATGTTAAAAAGGTTCCATTACTCTCTAATATTCCAATACTAGGGCAACTATTTAAATCCAGAGATACAAAACAAGAAGAACGAGAACTAATTATAATGATAACGGTAAACGTGGTAAAGGAGGAGAAATGAATGTTGTATAATAGAGACCTTCTTTCTATAAACGATCTGACAGTGGAAGATATAGAAAATATCTTCGATTTTACTGATTTTTTAAAATCAGATGAGGGGAAAAAGCACAAGCCTTTAGCTGGTAAATCTATAGCCCTGTACTTTGAAAAACCCTCTACCAGAACAAGAGTCTCTTTTGAAGTAGGGGTGTTTCAGTTAGGAGGGCAATCTATCTATTTAGACAATAGGAGCCTTCAGATATCAAGAGGGGAAACTCTAGCAGATACTGCCAGGGTCCTCTCAAGATATGTAGATTGTATAGTGGCAAGGACATTAAAGGATGAGACAGTCAGGGAAATCGCTAGATATGCTGATATACCGGTTATAAATGCTCTTACAGATAAAGAACACCCCTGTCAAGCCCTTGGAGATATATATACTGTAAGGGAAAAACTTGGATCTTACAGAGGGATAAAGTTTTCATACATAGGTGATGGGAATAATGTTGCCAATTCTCTCATACTTATATGCGCAAAATTAGGGATAAACTTTGCCATAGCCTCTCCAGTTGGTTATGAGATTAAAGAGGAGATAAGAGATATAGCTATCAGATATGCAAAGGATTCAGGAGCAACGATTGAATTCTATAATGATCCAGTACCAGCTGTAAGAGATGCAGATATAATATATACCGATGTTTGGGTGAGTATGGGAGACGAAGCAGAGGAAGAGAAGAGGAATAGGGATTTTCAAGATTTTAAGATTGATTCGATATTATTGAGAATGGCTAAGCAGACGGTTAAGGTTATGCACTGTCTGCCTGCTATGAGAGGCAAGGAGATTACGGATGAGGTGATGGATGGTCCCAATTCAATAGTATTTGACCAGGCTGAAAATAGATTACATACTCAGAAGGCTATACTATCTCTGATACTTGGATAGATATGGAAAGACTATTCGGAACGGATGGAGTAAGAGGGGTGGCAAATATAAAGCTCACCCCGGAATTAGCATTAAAGGTAGCTAGAGCAGGGGGGTATTTTTTAGGAAAAGATACTGAGAGACCAACGTTTGTTTTAGGAAGGGATACAAGATGCTCTGGCGATATGATAAAAGGAGCGGTGATAGCAGGACTATGCTCAATAGGAGGAGATGTCATTGACGTTGGTATATTACCCACTCCAGGTATCGCCTATCTTACAAAGAGGTTAAAAGCTACTGGTGGTGTTGTTATCTCTGCCTCACATAATCCTATTGTTGATAATGGTATAAAATTCTTTGACTCTAACGGCTTTAAACTTTCAGACGATATGGAAGATGCTATAGAGAGATTGACAAAAGAGGAGAAAGACCTTCCTAGGCCTATTGGTGCAGACATAGGTAGGGTTAAGAGATTGGATGATGCAGGCGATATGTACGCCAAATATCTTATGAGCCAGGTAGGTATAAAACTAGACGGTATAAGGGTAGTTTTGGATTGTGCTTATGGCGCATCTTACAGTATTGCTCCATATATCTATCGAGCCTTAGGCGCGGAAGTAATAAGCATAAACGATGACCCCGTGGGAGAAAAGATAAATGTGAATTGCGGTTCTACTCATCCCGAAGTGATTAAGGAGAAGACAAGAGAGTATCAGGGGAGCATTGGTATCTCATTTGATGGTGATTCCGATAGGGTGATATTAGTTGATGAAGAGGGAAACATTCTGGATGGGGATCATATCTTGGCTATTTTAGGCATAGAACTCTCAAAAAAGAACCTTTTGAAGAATAATGTCGTGGTAGGGACGGTTTTAAGTAATATTGGACTGGAAAAGGCATTATCAAAATATGGAATCAGACTACTTAGGGCTCAGGTTGGAGATAGATATGTATTGGAAGAGATGTTTAGGAGTGATGCAGTAATTGGAGGGGAACCTTCGGGGCATATAATATACCTTCCAAGTGTTACCACAGGAGACGGTATATTTACTTCTCTTATGACGATCAAGATATTGAAAGAGGCTAACAAGCCATTATCCTCATTTAAGGGGATTATGATCCGTTATCCACAAATTTCTGAGAATATAAAGGTAAAGGACAAGTTTGGTATAATGACCACTAAGGATATGAAATCTCTAATAGAGGAAGTTAATAATATTATAGGTAATAAAGGCAGATGCATTATAAGACCTTCTGGCACTGAGGATTATTTAAGAGTTACGCTAGAGGGTGAGGATGAAGGTTTTATAAAGGAGTTACTGAAAGATATAAGAAAGAGGATAGAGGAGATAGACAATGCATATTTCTGATTGGTTCTCTAGAAAACCCAAATATGCAGTTTTAAAGCCAGAGAAGAGGGAGATACCTGAGGGTTTATGGACCAGATGCCCTAAATGTCTTGAGATACTCTATAATAAGGAATTAGAAAGAAACTTAAAGGTATGTAGTAAATGTGGGTATCATTTTAAGCTAGGGGCTTGGGAAAGGATATATCAACTTGTCGATGATAGAGAGTTTTACGAATTAGATGAAAATTTAGAGAGTGTGGATGCTCTACCGTTTAATGATGGAATATATATGGAGAAGTTGAAAGAGGATAGAGAAAAGACAGGACTCAACGAGGCTATAGTTACAGGAAGGGGAAGGGTAGAGGGATTTGAAACCTTTTTGGGCGTATTTGATTTTGGTTTTATAGGTGGCAGTATGGCTTCTGTCGTTGGGGAAAAGGTTACTCGTCTCTTTGAATATGGGATGAGGGAAAATCTACCAGTTATTATAGTTACCGCTACTGGTGGGGCTAGAATGTATGAGGGAATGCTATCTCTTATGCAGATGGCTAAGACTAACGCAGCTTTAAACAGGTACAGAAAGAATGGAGGATTATTTATATCCGTTTTGGCTGATCCATCCACCGCTGGGGTAATGGCGAGCTTTGCCTCTCAGGGTGATGTAATAATAGCAGAACCGGGTGCATTGATAGGATTTGCCGGTCCAAGGGTGATTGAGCAGACTATAAAACAGAAATTACCAGAAGGATTTCAAAGTTCAGAGTTCGTCTTTCAGCATGGAATGGTAGATATGATAGTAGAACGAAGTAAGTTAAAATCTACTATAGGGAGAATAATAAGGATATGGAAGACGAAGTAAGGGAATTAACTCCTTGGGATAAGGTTCAGTTATCCAGACATCCTCAGAGACCTTTAACGATAGACTACATAGAGAATCTATTTGAGGATTTTATTGAGCTCCATGGGGATAGATTATATGGAGATGACCCAGCCCTTATAGGAGGCATTGGTATATTTAAGAATAGAGGGGTAGTAGTTATAGGGCATAATAAGGGTAAGAATGTAAAGGAGAATGTTGCCAGAAATTTTGGTATGCCTCATCCGGAAGGTTATAGAAAGGCATTGAGGCTTATGAGATTGGCTGAGAGATGGCATCTGCCTGTTATCTCATTTATTGATACTCCAGGGGCATATCCGGGTATAGGTGCAGAAGAGAGAGGGCAGGCAGAAGCTATAGGTAGAAATATCCTGGAGGCTTTTGAGATAAGGACCCCGATACTGGTTGTGGTGATAGGGGAGGGGGGAAGTGGAGGAGCTTTAGGAATAGGAGTGGGAGACAGGATACTTATGCTGGAGAATGCAATATATTCTGTAATATCTCCTGAGGGATGCGCTGCAATTATATGGAAAGATTCCAAACAGGCAGAGAAAGCAGCTTCTGCCCTTAAACTTACTGCACAGGATTTACTCAGGTTCAATATAATAGACGAGATAATCCCTGAACCTCCGGGAGGGGCTCATACAGATATGGTTTCTACAATGAGAACGGTGGAAGAATATATTTCGAAAAACCTAGAAGTGATATGTAGCAAGGATATAGAGACTCTTCTGGAGGAAAGATACCAGAAAGTCAGGAAGATTGGAATCTTTGAAGAAAAAATTGGTGCCGAAGGCCGGAGTTGAACCGGCACGGAGCCAAAGCTCCACTTGATTTTGAGTCAAGCGCGTCTGCCTATTCCGCCACTTCGGCCCTTCAGTATAATTTTAATTAAGAAAGAAGGTGATGTCAATAGAGAAACTCGTATTGATAGATGGAAGTGGAATAGCTTACAGATGTTACTTCGCCCTGCCAAGACTCTCCAGCCCCAAGGGGTTTCCGACGCAGGCTATATATGGTTTTGCAAATATTATGTTTAAGATCCTGGATGAAATTAAACCGGACTATATGGCGGTGGCATTTGATACACCACTACCTTCTTTTCGACATGAGACGTATAAGGAATATAAGGCACATAGACAGGCAATGCCAGATGAGATGAGTGTACAGATACCATATATAAAGAGATTACTGAATGCCTTATCTATTACTATACTGGAATGTCCAGGATATGAGGCAGATGACGTTATAGCTACTCTTGTTAACAGATTTAAGGGAGAATTAGATATCTCTGTTATATCTGGAGACTATGACCTTTTGGCTCTTGTAGATGAAAATGTGAGAGTTATTGTCCCGAGAAAGGGGATAACAGAGGTTGAAGTCTTTGATATCAATGCGGTTGAGGAGAAATTTGGGGTTTTACCGCATAAGATACCGCTTTTTAAGGCACTGGCAGGTGACTCTTCTGATAATATAAAAGGGATCGATGGTATAGGTAAGAGTAGTGCGGTAGAGATACTGAAAGATGTAAATAATTTAGGCGAACTTATAAATATTATACCTGAGCTTCCTCAGAGACTGAGATCGAGACTCGAGGGGAAAGAGGAAGAAATTAGAGAAAATCTCTTTTTGGCAACGTTGAAGACAGATGTCCCTGTTGAGATCGAGTTAGAGGATATCGCTGTTAAACCTCCAAATATGGAAGATATTAGGAATATAGCTTTAGAATTGGGTATGAAATCCATATTGAAGAGATTTTCTCTGGATGATACTTTAGATTCTAGGATAGAGATACATACGGAGAGGATAGATGTAGAAAATGTTATAGGTGTTATATTCGATAAAGATTATCTGGCAATAAACCCTGAGATCAACTTCTCCGTGTACCCCCCAAGGCTCAAAGAACTCTCTATCTCAACAGATGAGAAGATATATAGAATAAATGGAAGCCCAACAGCTCTTCAAAGATTTATTACAGACCTTATCACTGGCGGTAAGCGTATTGCGGTATATGATATGAAGTCACTATGGAAAGTGATAGAAAAAGATAAGCTGGAACCTTCTGATATTCTTGATGTTTCCATACTGGGATATTTAGCCGATCCTTCTCAGGAGGTAACTTTAAATAAGCTCATAGATAGATATATAAACGAAAGATTACCTCAAGAATACTCTATCTATAAGCTGGGGATCATACTGAAAGAAGAGATAGATAAGTTTGATATGAATGAACTTTACTATAAGATAGAACTTCCCCTTACCAGAGTCCTTGCCAGTATGGAACTCAAAGGGGTTTTAATAGATGCAGATTATCTTCAGGAGCTTTCCAAAGTATTAGAAGTTTCTCTCTCTCAGATAGAGAGAGATATATACAGTCTTGCTGGAGAGGTCTTTAATATAAATTCCCCAAAACAACTTGCCTATATACTCTTTGAGAAGTTGAAGCTTCCTCCTGTGAAGAAGACTAAGACTGGATATTCTACCGATGCCGAAGTCTTGACTCAACTAGCCAATGAGAGTGAAATCTGTGTAAAACTTCTAGAGTACAGAGAGCTGACAAAATTAAAATCTACTTATGTTGATGCCCTGCCAAAACTTATAAATCCATATACTGGAAGGCTTCATACCACATTTAGTCAGACCTCTACTTCAACTGGCAGGCTAGCCAGTAGTGACCCTAATTTGCAGAATATACCAATCAGGAGTGAAATAGGTAAGGAGATAAGGAGGGCTTTTATAGCCCCTAAAGGATATAAACTTATTTCTGCAGATTATTCACAGATAGAGCTTAGAATCCTCGCACACTTAAGTGGAGATCCGCTACTAATAGAGGCTTTCGAGAATGGGGTAGATATACACTCTCAGACTGCAGTAAAGGTATTGGGTATAAAGCCTGAGGATGTAACTCCTAATCTTAGAAGACTTGCCAAGACAATAAACTTTGGGATAATATATGGGATGAGTGACTATGGACTAGCTAAAGAGCTTGGTATACATAAAAGAGAGGCAAAGGAATATATAGAGAATTACTTTAATACATATAAGGTTGTAAAGGAATTCTTAGAAAGCCTGAAAGAGACGGCCAGAGAGAAGGGCTATGTGACTACGATCTTTAACAGGAGAAGATATATACCTCAGATAAAGAGTGGAAATAAGACGGAGAGGGAATTGGGTGAGAGACTGGCTATAAATACCCCTATACAGGGTAGCGCAGCAGATCTAATTAAGCTGGCTATGGTCAATCTCTATAGAATATTAAGAGAAAAAGATCTGCCTGCAGATATCATCCTACAGATACACGACGAATTACTGGTAGAGGTAAAGGAAGATGTAGCAGAAGAAGTAGCACAGATAGTAAAAGAGGCTATGGAGAATGCTTACCCGATGAGAGTGCCTATAACAGTTGATGTAAATATAGGAGACAACTGGTGTGAGATATGAAGGTATTGATAGTTGGTAGTGGCGGAAGAGAAGATGCTATAGCCTATAAGGTAAAGCAGAGTAGACTGCTCTCTAAGCTTTACTGCATCCCAGGTAATGGAGGTATGGCAAAGAAGGGGGAGATTATAGAGGGTAAGGTCGAAGATGTCCCTGAGATCGCTAAGGATATAGGGATAGATTTTATAATTGTTGGTCCTGAAGCCCCTTTAGTCAGCGGGATAGTTGATAGGTGTCGTCCGTATAATATTCCAGTGTTTGGTCCAGATGCTAGAGGAGCCCAACTGGAGGGTAGTAAAGTATTTGCCAAAAACTTTATGAAAAAGAATAACATTCCAACTGCTGACTTTTATGTGGCATCCAGTTATGAAGAGGCAGTTAAATATATAGAGACATATGGTCTTAAAGCTATAAAAGCCGATGGGTTGGCTGGAGGTAAGGGGGTTGTTATACCTCAAGATTTGGATTCAGCCAGAGAAGCCTTATACAGATTTATGGTAGAAAAGACCTTAGGGAGATCAGGGGAGAGGGTTGTTTTAGAGGATATTCTGGTTGGAAGGGAAATCTCCTGTTTCATAATAACCGATGGGGAGAATTATATCCTCCTTCCCTCAGCACAGGATTATAAGAGGGCATTTGATGGAAATAAGGGACCAAATACAGGGGGAATGGGCAGTGTTGCCCCTATTTTTATCTCAAAGGAGATAGAGAGAAAGATCAGAGAGAGGATAATAGAGAGGACCCTTGAGGGGCTAAAGAGAGAAGGTATTAATTATAGAGGAGTCATATACTTTGGCCTGATGCTTGTTAATACCGACCCATATGTCCTGGAATACAATGTTAGGTTGGGAGATCCTGAGACACAGGCGATAATTCCCCTGATAGAGGATGATTTGTTAGAATTATTCTATGAGACAGCTGTATCCGAGTTGCCTAAGGTTGGTATAATGCTAAAGCCTGGGTACTCTTGCTGTGTTGTGCTTGCTTCTGCTGGTTATCCAGGGCATTATGAGACCGGTAAAGAGATATCGGGTCTGGAGAGTATCTCTGATTGTATAGTATTTCACGCAGGTACCAAACTTATAGACAACAGGTTCTATACTTCAGGTGGTAGGGTATTGAATATAGTTGGAATAGGTGAGTCTATAGAGATAGCTAGAAATAATGCTTACAGGTGTATCTCTAAGGTTAATTTTGAGAATATGTTCTACCGAAAAGATATAGGAGAAGGAGTGAGAAATATTGATTGAAAGGTATACTGTTCCTGAGGTCGCTAGAATATGGGAGGATGATTATAAATTTTCACTCTGGCTGAAGATAGAACTACTGGTATGTGAGGCTTATAATAAACTTGGGGTAATTCCCTCTCCCGCGTTAGAAAGGATAAAGAAGAATGCTACATACGGAAGTGCAGAGAGGGTAAAGGAGATAGAAAAGGAGACAAGACATGATGTAGTTGCATTTATTAAAGCGGTAGGGGAGAGTATAGGAGAAGATGCGAGATACTTGCATCTTGGACTTACATCCTCCGACCTTTTAGATACTACTCTGAGTCTTCAATTAAGAGATTCCGGTAATATTATCTTGAAAGACATGGAGGATGTAATTGAGATAGTAAGGGATAAGGCTAAGAGATATAGGGATCTTACAATGATAGGTAGAACACATGGGGTACATGCAGAACCAATCACTTTTGGATTTAAACTGGCAGGCTGGATTGCGGAGTTAGAACGTAATAAAAGTAGATTAATCTCTGCTATTGAAGAGATATCTGTGGGTAAAATATCAGGGGCAGTGGGGACATATGCTGAAGTCCCTCCAGAGGTTGAAGCATATGTGTGTGAAAAATTAGGGCTTAGAAACGATACTGCTTCTACGCAGGTTATCTCCAGGGATAGATATGCCTTCTTTTTAAGCACATTGGCAATACTTGGTGCTTCTCTAGAGAGGTTTGCTATGGAGATAAGGCATATGGCTAGGACTGAGGTTAGAGAGGTAGAAGAGGGATTTGCCAGAGGGCAAAGGGGTTCAAGTGCTATGCCGCATAAGAAGAATCCTATAACTGCAGAGCAGATATGTGGTCTTAGTAGAATTTTAAGGAGTAATCTTATCGCGTCCTTGGAGAACATCGCCTTATGGCATGAACGGGATATAAGTCATTCATCTGTAGAGAGGATTATTATGCCAGACTCGACTATCCTGGCAAGTTATCTCTTACGTAAGTTTGGTCAACTAGTAAGGGATCTGGTGGTATATCCTGAGAATATGGAGAAGAACCTGAGACTTACCGGTGGCCTGTACAATTCTCAGAGGGTACTTCTGGCTCTTATGAATAAAGGTTTGACTAGAGATGATGCCTATGAAATGGTACAGAGGAATGCCCTTAAAGCATGGAATTTGAACAGACCTTTTTATGAGATCCTCCGGGAAGATGAGGAGATAGGAAAATATCTTACAGAAGAAGAGTTACGAGAATGCTTCAATGATGAAGAGTATAAGAAGAACCTGGAGGTTATCTATAGAAGAGTTGGGATAGCTGACTCTACCTGAGTAGATGAGAAGTGTATATTATTTCCGTGATTTTCCATTTATCCTGTGGACTTTCCCTGGTGAGTAAAATGGTATATCCATTTGGTATTCCTTCAGTGACCTTTTCGAGATAGACTAATGCCTTAGTTTTATTCATATTAAACCCTACCCTCGATACATAGAATACTGTTTCTGAGGCAAGATCCGTTTTGTTTTTGTCTATCAGTGTAATTATTGGGAGGCTACTGGAGAACTTGCCTTTAACCTTCGGTATCCATAAATCGTTGAGTTCATACTCTCTTTCATTTTTTATGTTAAAGTCTTCTATAATTGCTCTACCGAAGCGCTTAGCCATTTCCATATGAAGTCCCCTTTTTAAGGTGGTATTGGCAAGTTTTATCTTTTTTGGGAAAATCCCTTCGAGTTCTCTGGAGGTAAAAACTGTTCTATAGACCTCATATTCAAAATTGGTGAGATATGGATAGCTATAGAATATTCTTCTTTTATAGTCCTCCTCTACTGGAGTTAACCCATAACCAAGGAAGTACTCCCCTTCCCAGATATAAGGTCTAGGATCGAGTTTACGCGGATCATAGATAAAGTCTGTGCGAAAGTTATATATCCCTTTATATCTCATCATCTGTATGAAAAGTTTCTCTACCTTAGAAAAGAACTCCGCAGCTTCTGGATAGATCTTCTCTATCTCATCTGTATAGATTCTGTCAGAATTACTAAGCTGAAAATAGGTCCTTATGTCACTATCAAGTGAGAAGTAATCCTTCTCTGGAAAGCTTCCAGGGCAGATAAATATTAGATCTATCGTCCCTTCTCCACCTATGGTATTTGAAGTCTTAAGTGGATAGTATATCTTATCAGTTTTAAATCTGTAGATCAGTGGCTCTATAAATCTAGTTTCTGTCTTAACTGGTACATAGTCAAAGACAAAATAGTTTATACCCCTTTTAACATAATCTTCTGCATTTTTGTAAAAATTTTCCAGGTTATTTGAGACATCTACTTTCTTTTCCTTGAAAAACCTGTCTACCCACCCGACAAAACCAGATATGTCATTTATCTTTATAACTGTAACATCATGAACACCTATCTTCTCGCTCAGTCTGATCTCAACCGGGGCAGTCTGTGGCCCTCCCCCTTTAAATAACCCTGCTTCTATCAGCTCGATTCCCTTCTCTTCGACCATAAGTCTTTCTATCTCTTTAAAGGGATCACCAGCTGACAACCTGATATCTGGCTGAGAAGGAAAAGGGATAAACTCTAGGACATAGGTCTCTCTATCTGCCCTTAACCCTGTTCCCAGTATCAGGACTTCTTCCTCCAGGTTGTGCATAATAATTGCCCTCTGAGACTCTTGAGATAGGCTAACGGGCCAGGGAGAAATCGAGCCTTTGTCAGCAAAGACAGGCCTATCTGTAAAAAGACTCAGTAAGATAAATACTAATAATGTAATTGCTCTCTTTGAATTTTTCATCTCAATACCTCCTTATTTAAATTATACAACTATCGTCTTATAGTTTGTATAGAAGACATTTCCTCTCCTTTTTCCTGCGCTTCTAACATTTCTCCTGTATGTGTAATCTACAGGAACTTTCGTCCCTGATCTTGCCTTACTATGCTCTGCTGCAAGACGGGCACACTCTAGTATTACGTCCTCTGGGATATACTCCAGAGTCTTACCATTTGTCCTGAGTATCACATGAGAACCGCTGTATCCCTTTGCATGAAACCAGATATCTGATGGTGAAGAGAGTTTAAAGGTTATTAGTTCGTTTGATCTGGCATTTTTACCAACCCATATCTGATAACCTTTAAAGTTATAAATTATATAAGGGAGACTGGATTCTTTTCTCTCTTCTGCCTTTTCAGTCTCTAAATCTTCTATGCTAGATATATTTTCTATCTCTTTTATCCTCTTCTGAAAGACCTCTATCTTCTTGTCTATCTCTGATATAAGTTCAGGGATAATCTCCCTCTCTCTTTTCTCCTTCTTGTACCTCTGATAATAATCCTGAGCATTTTCTACTGGTGTTTTATCAGGGTCCAATGGGATCTCTAGATCTCTCTCCTCCCATTCTATACGAAACTTATCTCTGCCTAAAGGTATCTGGGTACTATAAGCAAGTAGTAGATCTCCATAGAGTTTCCATCTTTCCGGATCTTCAATCCTAGAAAGCTCAATTATCAGCTCCTCTTTTCTCCTTCTCAATGCTTCTATCTGAGTATTTATCTCCTTTATAATACCTCTTTTTCTGTTTTCCAGAAGAAGATGAGGGATAATCCAGTCGAAGTATCTTGCACAGGCAGAGTTGAGAAATTCGTACTCCTCGTATCTACCTGACTTAAAGCTTAAGGGAAATATGTAGTAGCTTTCAGGATTACCATTCTCATCTAGATATACAACTGGTCTTATCATCTCCAGATCTCTTCTAAATGACTCAATAGCCTTTCTAAACGCCTCTAACTCTTCAGGGCTCAAAGATGACATAATTTTATTCTTATCTAACCTTGCCCTGGCACATATCTCTTCAATAGTCAATGGGCTTATCCCTATAACTTTTTTTATTAAGAATTCTTCTATCGTTATTTCTAGGGGGTCGATGTGTTCTTCCAGTTTAGAGAAAGGAGGGGCATCCTTCCTGGGAGGATACTCATATCTAAGTCCAGGCAAGACCTGCCTGACTCTACTTTTGGTAGAATCTATCCGCTTTATTGCATCTATAATAGTATCTTCCCTACACAGGATTATATTGCTGTGTTTTCCCATAATCTCTACGATAACTTCTCTTCTTTCCATCTCTCTCCAGGGGGTAAATCTTTCAAAGGTAAACTCCACTATCCTTTCAGAGGAGACCTGCTCGATTGATACCACTCTGGTATTTTCTAGCTGTGTATTTAGAGTATTTGAAAAAGAAGATCTTGTGGACTTAAATGGTAGATCATTATCTAAATAGACCCTAGGGAACTGGCTGGAGGCAGAGAGGATAAGATAGATATGCTCTTCCTTCTTAATAAGCTCTATAGCTACTGTATTGTCAGGAAGCGAATAGATATTCCTGACGGTAGCCCCCAAGATCATCTCTTTTAGCTCTTTAACTATCCTTTCAAGGACAAAAATATCCATAGGGTTTGCATACCTCTTTAATCAGAAAATACTTTCTGATATAATATCAAAAAAGAAGGAATAACTCAAAGGGAGTATGGTTTCAAAAAAGGAAGGGATACTATTTATAGTTTCAGGACCTTCGGGAGTGGGCAAGGGAACGGTAATAAATGAGGTTTTAAAGCTGGTTCCTGACGTGAATCTATCTATATCTTATACTACCAGGGCACCTCGGAAAAATGAGACCAATGGTAAAGAGTATTTCTTTGTCAGCGAGGAAGAATTCAGGTGTATGATAGAGAGGGGAGAGTTTTTGGAGTGGGCTAATGTCCACGGGAATCTTTATGGTACACCTAAAAGATACATTGAAGAAAAGTTAAAAAACTGTGAAGATGTTATCTTGGAAATAGATACACAGGGGGCAAGACAGGTAAAAAAGGCTTTTCCCAATGGAGTCTTTATATTTATACTTCCTCCTTCTATAGATGAGCTCCTAAAGAGACTATACAAAAGAGGGACAGAAAGTAAAGAGGTTATTGAACTGAGATTGAGTAACGCTAAGGAAGAACTTAAGGAATGGAAGTGGTACAATTATACTGTAATAAATGAGTCGATTTCTAGAACAGGAGAGATTATAGCATCTATTATAAAGGCTGAGAGATGTAAAAGTTCTAGACTGGTAGAGGAAAATATGTAATATGGTGAGTCAGAAGAAGAAACTTGGAGAGATACTTGTAGAAAAAGGGATCATTAATGAAGAGACCCTTCGGAAGGCTATCTCCATTCAGGAAAGAACAGGAGAAAGACTAGGAGAGATACTCTTGAAGATGGGTTTGATAACTGAAGAGGACCTCTATTCTGCCCTTTCTGAGATCTATAATGTTCCCTATGTAAACCTGGAAGAGATAGCTATTGATCCAGATGTAGTTAAACTTATTCCGGAGCATATAAGCAGACGCTATAAGATTATACCTATAAAGTTGAATGGAGATAAGATAGTAGTAGCAATGACAAATCCGGTAAATATATATGCCCTAGATGATGTAAGGATAATAACTGGCAGGGAAGTCGAACCTGTCCTTGCTTCTGAGAAGCAGATAAGTCAGGCGTTAGACAAGATATACACCATACAGAAAGGTTTAGAAGAAACACTTCTAAATATAGCTCCTACCGAAGAGGAAACGGAGGCTCCAGTAGAAGTACTGGAGGATGAGGCTCCTGTAGTAAGGCTGGTTAATCTAACCATTACACAGGCGGTTCAAGAGGGAGCCAGTGACATACACATAGAACCAACAGAGAATGATGTAAAGGTAAGGTTCAGGGTTGATGGGGTTCTTTACGATGTAATGTCCCCTCCTAAGAAGATCTTTCCAACTCTGGTGGCTAGAATAAAGATCCTTGCAAATATGGATATAGCAGAGAGGAGACTCCCTCAGGATGGTAGGTTTAGAGTAACCTCTCAGGGTAAGATAATAGATTTTCGCGTCTCGACTCTCCCTACAATTCATGGAGAGAAGATAGTGCTGAGATTACTGGACAGGTCTGCACCACTTATTGGGCTTGAGAAACTTGGGTTCACTGAGGATGTTTTGGAAAAGTTTGATTGGCTTATACAGAGGCCTTATGGTATGATTCTGGTAACAGGTCCGACTGGAAGCGGAAAGACGACTACCCTGTACTCTGCATTGGCAAAGATAAGCACACCGGAGAAGAATATTATTACCGTAGAAGATCCAGTCGAGTATCAATTCCCCAGGATAAATCAGGTCCAGGTAAATACTAAAGTTGGTCTTACCTTTGCCAATGGATTAAGGAGTATTCTTAGGCAGGACCCGGATATAATTATGATTGGTGAGATTAGAGACAGGGAAACCGCAGAGATAGCAGTCCAGGCGGCCCTTACAGGACACCTTGTCTTGAGTACAATCCACACGAATGATTCTGCAGGAGCTATAGCAAGACTGATGGATATGGGGATAGAGCCATTTTTGATCTCATCCTCGGTTATTGGTATCCTTGCCCAAAGATTAGCCAGAAGGATATGTTCAAAATGCAAGGTCCCTAAGCAACCTACTGAAGAAGAGATAAAGGTATTGAAACTAGGTGAGAATGACATAATATATGAGGGTAAGGGATGCGAGGCTTGTAGACATACTGGTTACAGGGGGAGGATAGGGATATTTGAACTATTAATGGTAGATGATGAGATAAGGTCTATGATAGTAGACAAGGTCCCTGCAAATGTGATAAGAGAGACTGCGGTTAAAAAGGGGATGAGGACCCTTTGGGAGGATGCAAAATTAAAAGTAAGAAATGGAATAACTACTTATAGTGAGATATTAAGAACAGTTTATGCGGGGGGATTATGAATATAGAGGAATTGCTTAGACTTTTATATGAGAGGAATGCGTCTGACCTCCATCTAACCGTTGGGGTTCCACCAACCCTGAGGATATATGGAAGACTTGTTAGAACAGAATTTCCAAGACTTACGCCAGATGATACGAAGGCTTTGGCCTATGCCCTAATGAATCCTGAACAGAGGGAAAAATTTGAACAGAATAAGGAACTGGACTTCTCTTACGGATTGCCTGGGGTGGGGAGGTTTAGGATAAACATATTTCATCAGAGGGGTTCCATAGGATTGGCCATAAGGAGTATCCCCTACAGAATCCCCAAACTTGATGAGCTCGGTCTTCCTCCTATATTAGGAGAATTGACCAAAAAACCGAAAGGTCTTATCCTGGTTACTGGTCCAACGGGAAGCGGTAAATCTACTACCCTTGCCTCTATGATAGATCTGATAAATGAAACTCGTGACTGTCATATAGTAACAATAGAGGACCCTATAGAGTATATGCACACACATAAGAAGAGTATAGTAAACCAGAGGGAAGTGGGTAGCGATACACTCTCTTTTGCCAATGCTCTTAGGTCTGTCTTAAGAGAGGACCCTGATGTGATTCTCATTGGAGAGATGAGAGACCTAGAAACAATTCAAGCTGCCATAACTGCGGCAGAAACTGGGCATTTAGTGTTAGCTACACTGCACACAAATAATGCTGCCCAGACAGTAGAGAGGATAATAGATGTCTTTCCTCCTCATCAGCAGGAACAGATAAAATTACAGCTAAGTAATACTATAGAGGCTATTATATCGCAGAGGCTTCTACCAAGGAAAAAGGAAAAGATACTGAGTGATGGGATGCTTAGAGGTAGGGTGGTAGCAGTAGAGCTTCTCATAGCAACTCCTGCAGTTAGGAATCTCATAAGAGAGGGAAAGGTGCATATGATACCAAACGTCATCCAGACAGGGAGCCAGTTTGGTATGGTAAGTATGGACCAGTCACTGCTCAATCTATATAAAAATGGAGAGATCACAATGGAAGACTTCCTGTATAATGTAACAAATAGAGAAGAGATGCTGAGAATAATAGGAGAACCTGTTAGGTTATGAAAGAGTTTTTGTACAGGGCTAGAGAGAAAAGGACAGGGCAATGGAGAGATGGTTCTATCACAGCTGAAGATGAAAATGTCGTTATAAGAAGATTACAGGAACAAGGACTTATAGTCGTATCTGTAAGAGAAAAGAAGGTATATTTTGACATAAACAAATTTCTGATAAACCTACAGAGGATTTCCCTTAGAGACCTGGTAGTATTTACAAGACAGTTTGCTACTATGTTAAGAGCAGGGGTAGCTCTGGTTAGGGCTTTAGGGATCCTTTCACAGGAAACGAGAAACGCAAGGTTAAAGCTGGCTATAGAGGATATACGAAGAGAAGTAGAGTCTGGAACAGCACTGTCACAGGCTTTAGCCAAACACAGAGATATATTCCCCAGATTGTATATAAGTCTAGTTAGAGTAGGAGAGACTGGCGGTATCCTTGATGTAATGTTTGATAGACTTGCTTCATACTATGAAAAGAACGAAGAGATAACTAGGAAGATAAAGGGTGCATCTGCATATCCTATAGCCATTATAGGTATGGCTGTAATTATGGTAATCTTTTTGCTTACATATGTTCTTCCAACATTTTTAAATCTCTTGTTATCATTTGAGGCGCCAATTCCTCTCCCTACTAAGATAGTGATGGAATTAAGCAGTACACTTAGAAATTACTGGTATGTTATCCTTTCGATAGTATTGGTTTTATATCTCCTGTTTAGATTAATTACTTCTAAACCGAAGGGAAAAGAACTATGGGATAGGTTTATATTAAGGATTCCGATAATAGGCAGGATTCAGAAGCTTATGATTCTCTCCAGGTTATGCCATACCTTGAGCATACTTATCTCTGGGGGTGTGCCTATAATAACTGCATTAGATGTGGTAAAAGAGACGTTAGACAGTGTCCCCTATATGAATGCCGTAGATGATGCCAGAAGAAGAATCTCTGAAGGAGAACAGCTATCTGCTACCTTTATAAGAAGTGACCTCTTCCCCCCTATGCTCGGATATATGACAGCGGTAGGTGAAGAGAGTGGATTAGTTGACGAGATGCTCAATAGAGTTGGAGTATACTATGATGGAGAGCTAGATGCTATGATTACTACTCTTACCTCTCTATTGGAGCCTATTCTCATAGTATTTGTCGGTGGGCTGGTTGGTTTTATAGTAATAGCTATGTATATGCCTATATTCCAGATTATACAGACCTTAAGCAGATAGTTATCGGTATTATGCTTGAATTTCCTTTAGATATTTCCCCTTTTAGAAGGCTTATTTCTCTGAAAGAAGTATCGTCAACTATGGATGTAGCTTTTAAACTGGCTAAGTTAGGAGAAAGGAATATGGTAATCTTGGCTGACAGTCAGTGGGCAGGGAGAGGGAAAGACTATAGACCCTGGTTTTCAGATGAGACTTCTCTATCCTTCTCCGTAATAATTGATGGTAGATCTTTAAAAAATAGACAGCTTATAACTCTACTGGCAAGTGTAATTGTTAGAAAAGGTATAATCTCTCATCTTGCAGTCCCTATAAGTTTGAAATGGCCTAATGATATCATATTTGATGGGAAAAAACTGGGCGGTGTACTGGGTGAAAACTTCGAGGATTTTGTAATAATTGGTATCGGCATAAATGTAAATACAGTAGATTTTCCACCTTATCTATCAAATGCTATCTCTTTAAGAAGAATCCTGGGGAGAGAGATAGACAGGATGGAATTACTATTCAGTATTATCAGAGAGTTCTCTATAAACTTTGACCTGTTTATAGACGGAAGCGAACTGTTAATTAAAGAATGGAAAAAGGCTTGCTGTATGCTGGGTGAAAGGGTAAAGTTTAGGAGTTATAATAATATATTGGAAGGTATAGTAACTGATGTATCTAACGATGGTGCACTCGTAGTTGTTACAAATGGACGGAGGAAAAAGATATATTCGACAGATGAATTGATTCTGGAAGAGAACCTGAGAACAATCTGGAGGTAAGAGGTATGAGGGAAATCTTCAGATTATCTGAAAGTGACCTTATGTTTATAGTAGAGACATTATCTCCAGAGCTAAGAGATAAGATAGATGTCGTAAGAGAGGACGAAGAGATCATTAGAGGTATGCTGGAGGATTCTAGACTATTTTCTAGGATAATGAGCGATGATGAGATAATGCTGAAGATATCACCTAAACTCTTCTTTACTGTACTTATGATGAAGGCAAGAATGGACCTCAATAGAGAACTCTACACTATAGAGAGGGATAGATACCATAAGATCCCTGTATTTGATATAGATAAGGTGCGAGAATTGATAAATGAAGATGATGTCTTTGATTATCTTGTAAATATGCTTGTATCTTTTACAAAGACCGAGAGCCAAACCATATATTATGTAATTAAAGGGAGAAGAGGGCTCAGAAGGATAAAATTCTCTGATATAGACGTATTTGATATGTTAAAGTTGGCAGATATGATAGATGAAGATATGAGATTTCCTGTGTATAAAAGAATAGGAGATATTTGTCTCTGGCTTCTAGGCATCTTCCCTGAGTATGTTATGCCCAGGTCATTTGTTCATTCAGCTCTCCCTATGAGAGTAGGGTTTAGGTACAGGTTAAGTGTAGAGGAGTATGAAGAACTAGGTAAGACATTTTATAGACTTGCCGGTAATTCTTATGATGCAAAAGTCTTTGGGCTTGACAAACCTCTCTTACTTCTGAGTGAGAATTTTACAATAGCAGAAAAGCCTCTTAATCTTATATCCGAAAGGTATCTAGCCTTTAGAAAAGACAAGTGGTTTATTTCCCTGAATTAGAAAGCAACACTCAGCTGGACTTTTATTAATTAGTCTGGAGTAAACTATTTAGAAGCTTACTCCAGACTATCTCTTTAAAAACTTTTTAGGAATTAACCCCCGGTTTACCTAGTAAGGACTACAGACTGAATCTTCTATTTATCTCGTCTAATTCTTTAGATATCTCTACTAATCTTTGCAGGTTTGAAGTTATGCTCTCCATAGTAGCTGTCACTTCTTCTACCGCCGCAGAGACCTCCTCAGAAGATGCAGCGTTCTCCTGAGCTATAGCAGCGACACTTTGAATAGCATCAGATATCTTCTTTCCGTCGTTAACCAGGCTAATTATCCCCGAATTTATCTCCTGTATCATACTGCTTATCCCAGTATTAGCCTGAGAGATTTTGTTAAAGGTCTCAGTAACACTAGCACCAATCTCTACCTGAGTGGATATAGTCTTTACCGCTTCATCAGTACTGCGTGCTGCTAATGTAATTCTATTCCTTATTTCTTCTATAAATTGAGAGATTCTCTGGGCACTCTGATTAGATTCTTCTGCTAATTTCCTTACCTCGTCTGCAACTACAGCAAAACCTCTTCCTGCCTCTCCAGCTCTTGCCGCTTCTATTGCCGCATTTAGAGCTAATAGATTCGTTTGAGAACTTATACTCATTATTGTTTCTACTATACGACCTATCTCACCTGCGGTCTGTTCGAGTTCATTCATTACAGTAACAACAGAATTGGTTGCATCGGTGGTCTTGGAGAATCCTTTATTTAGTTCATCAATAACCCGTTGCCCTTCTTCTGTCAATTTCATTGCATCCTGAGCGGTTTTTTCCACCTTTGAAGCATTTTGAGAAAGGTCTTCTATCTTTTTGCTCATAGTCTCTACTGCATTGGATGCTGAAGTTACATTATTTGCCGTCTCTTGAGCCCCATCAGCAACCCCTTGAACTGTACTGGATATCTGTTGTATTGCCATAGAAGCTTGCTCGATATTGTTACTTATATCTCTAGAAAGAGTGCTCAGTGATTCAGAAGAAACCTTAGAACTGGAAATTACGGACCTTAGATTCTCTAGCATTATGTTAAATTCTCTGCCAAGTTTACCGATCTCATCATCGGTAGTGATTTCTATAGCCTTTATGTTTAAATTGCCTTTAGCCACATTGGTTACTGCATTAAGTAATTTATCTATAGGATTCTTTATGCCACTTATCAGTAATAATCCCAAGAGTACTGTCACAGCTAAGGTCACAGCAAAAATAATAACGAGTACTATTGCTTGATTCCTTAAATATTTTGCCTGCATAGCTGACCATTCGCCAGCTCCTTTATCTATTATCTCCCCTATCACATTTAGATCCTCTCTCGCCGTATCAAATTCCGTCAGCCAATTCTTTATGGTATCAGTCTTAATACTTTTACCTGTTTTTATACTTTCGATAAGCGAGTCTGATGTCTGTTTCCAAGCATTTATATGTACTTGAAAGTTAGAATAGATGTCAAAGATATTTCTTCCAGAGTCATCTTTATATATACCCCAGCGATCTTTTGATCGTCCCATTGTATCAATTGCTTTAGATGTTCTTTCTAGGACTTGCGATAGATTACTGGAATAGTCATTTATCAGTTTATCGCTTGGATTATTTGTATATACTATCTCCTGCAACGCTGTGAGAGCCTGATAGAAGTCTCTATCCGCATTTAAAACTAGAGATATACTGGAATAAGCCTCTTCATATAATGCACTTAATAGAGTAGATGTTGCATTATTTAGGGTAAAATAGGAAAATACTCCCACTACTAGTATACCTATAATAGGTATAGCCAGATTTAAAAACAGCTTGGAACCAACGGATAATCTTTTTACCATAATAGCCCTCCTAGTCTTTATTATTCGTATCTATTGGATATACTATCATATACTATATAGTGTCGTCAATGAAAAGAGAATCTATGAATTTTTGTACGGATTACTTTAGACAAGCGAGACGCTTGTCCTAACAATATTTTTAAACTTTATCTGCTACACAAAAAGTTGAGGAGTCGTCGGACTCTTGACATTTTCCTTTTGGGTATTATAATTCTATATAGAATTTTGGTTTTTTTGGAGGATATATGGGGATTACGGAAAGGAGAAGAGAGTTTATAAAGGTACTCTACGAGTTATGTGGGAAGTACGGTAAACCTGTGCACTATTCTCTGGTTGCACAGAAGCTTGGTGTAAGTAAGTGGACCGCTTACGATCTGCTCACTGCACTTAAAGAGGAAGGTTATGTGGAATGTGTCTATACTTTGAATGAGAAAGGAGGTAGAAGTACTCTAGCATTCAGGACTACTCCTAAGGGTGAGAAATTAATCTGTGAAGATGAGAAGAGGGAGAATCTGAGTAAGGTAATAGAGGAGATGAGAGAACATCTTAAAATCCTTAATGGATTGTCCGTAAATGAAGTCCTTCAATCTAGTATGAAGGAGATATCCTCCATTAGATCACCACTACTTAAGGCTTTAAATATAAGTGCAGTACTTTTTATCCTTAGCCAGAAGTTAGCTGTAAATTGGGACAGTATATCTTCGGCTTATCAGACTCTGTCGAGGAGTATAGATCCCCAGAGCGGACTTTTGGGTTTGACTGCTTTACTCATAGGTGTTATTGTCGCTAAGATAGGATTGAATAAGTACAACAACCTTATAAGTCCGAAGATTAATTCTCTATTAGACAGATATAAAGAGTTACTCAATGAATTGTCAAGTAGGGACAAAGAGATCCTTTTCGATATTACTAAAGATATATTCGGAGGTAAAATTCTAATAGGAGAGGAGGAATAGGCTTATGGCATTTTTTGATTTTGCTAAACGTTATGTGGGGGGATTTGTTTTAGAGGAAGGGTTAAATTATCTAGCTAAAAATCCTGAACAGAATCTGGAAAAGCTTATCAATCTGGCGAGAAGGTTTGTCAGAACGGACTGGCATAAGGCACAGCTCGAACAGGTAGCAAATTATCTGCTTAACGACACTCCACAGAGGGAGTTTGCTATAAGGCTACTGAAGAATACTCATCCAAATGTCAGGTCCAAGATGTTTGTGGACTTCTTTATCAACGCAGTATTCTTAGGTGTCCCAAAACAGATGGAGATGAGTGAGAAGCTTGGTGTCCATATCCCCTGGTTCATACTCATAGATCCGACAACTAGTTGTAACCTCAGATGTGTCGGATGCTGGGCAGGTGAATATCAGCAACATTTCAGCCTAGGGAAAGAACTTATGGATAGGATAATTACCGAAGCAAAGGAATTAGGTATCTACTTCATAACTGTATCTGGTGGAGAGCCGTTCCTCAGTAAAGAGTTTATCGAAATAGCAGAGAAGCATGAAGACGTAATTTTCCATACCTACACTAACGGAACACTTATAGATGAGAAGATGGCAAAGAAGATCGTAGAGCTTGGTAATATCGCTCCTGCTATAAGTTTAGAGGGTTTTGAAAAGGAGACGGACGAGAGGCGTGGCAAGGGTGTATATGCAAAAGTAATGAAAGCTATGGATTTATTAAGAGAGAACGGAGCAATATTTGGATTCTCTATCACTGCAACTCGTAAGAATATCGACGTCATTACAAGTGATGAGTTTATAGATCACCTTATCGATAAGGGCGTTGCATTTGGATGGGTATTTATGTATGTTCCTATAGGAAGAGACCCGGATCTCAGTCTGATGCTTACCCCAGAAGAGAGGGCAAAGGTTAGATCAGCGGTACATCACTGGAGAGCCGATAAACCTGTCTTTGTTGCTGATTTCTGGAATGACGGACCATATACCGGTGGATGTATAGCAGGTGGTAGAAACTACTTCCATATAAATGGTAAGGGCGATGTAGAACCGTGTGCATTTGTTCACTTTGCGGTGGATAACATAAGAGATAAGAGTCTGGTTGAAGTTCTTAAGTCTCCACTATTTGCAGAATATCAGAAGAGGATACCATTCAATAAGAATCTCTTAAGACCCTGTCCGATTGTCGATAATCCCTGGGCTTTAAGGGAGATAGTAACTAAGGTGGGTGCCAAGTCTACAGATGGTGGTTCTGAGGCATTACTGACCTCTGAACTGGCAGAACCTTTAGACAGATATGCAAATGCCTGGGGTGCTATAGCAGATAAGATATGGGAAGAGAATTATGTGAAAAAGGCAGAAGAAAAGGTGAAGTAATATGGAACGTGTAAAAGAATCCGAGAAGGAATTCAGACACGGAGACTGGGGTCCAAAGTATATAATGAGGGGACCTCGGATAGAGTGGGGAGTGCTTAAACTTATACCGGGAAAGGAACTGGGAGCTCATTATCATAAGGAAGTTGAAGAGACCTTTTATGTGATCTCTGGAAAGGCTCAGATGATAGTGGATGGAAAGGCTTTTGAAATCTCAGCTGGAGACGCTATAAGAGTTGAAGCTCCGGAGGAACATAATATCGTCAATCCCTCCGAGGATTTTCTCGCCATATTCATAAAATCTCCATATCTACCTGAGGATAAATATACTAAATAGCCCTACTAGCGCTCCCCCTTTCCTCCAAATAATAGATTTCTATTTTTTAGTACTACAGGTATTCCAGCAACGATAATCGAATAGTAAGTAGTAATCCTGTATATTGTTATAGCTAAGAGAAGAAATCTAGAAGAAAGTACAGATACCTTAAAGGATGTATAAAATATTGCCTCTATGCCACCACTAGCTCCAGGTGTCGGAACATAAGAGGCAAGGGATGAGAGTAGTATCTGAACACTGAAAAATGTTAAAAAGTTTATCTTTAGACCTGTGAGTCCTACTACAGGTAGAAAGAGTAGATAGGAATACATCAGTATCAGAATAAGCATTAATGAAAAATCAATAAGTACTATCTTTTTATTTTTCAATAACTCGTTGGCGCTCAGCTTTAGATTGTCTATCCATACATAAACCTTTTCTTCCCATCTCTCTATAAAGATCTTTAGTCCCTTAATCTTTTTGAGGCTGGCAATTATATATTTAAACATATCGGGTCTTATCATAGCTAACCAGGTAAACCCAGTCGATAATAAGCTGCTGGCGAACCCCAATGCTATCATCGTCTTCCCGATGTTCCATTGGGATAATTTAGGGATTATAAAAATGAGTGCATAGACATCTATACCCAATACTATTAGGAGATATTCAAATGTTCTAAGAAGAATTATACTTGTAGCAGCCTCACTTTTTATCCCTTTCTTCGTTAAGAAGTATATCTGGAATGGTTGTCCCCCCATAGAGGATGGTGTTATTGCTGAGAAGAATGAATACAAGAAACAGGACTCTAAAGCTTCGATGTACTTTATATTTCCTTTAAGGGTAGATACTATCATATAGAGTTTAAAACCATCTATAAGAATACAGACTAAGTTTATGATAAGACCTATAAAGATTAATTCTAAGGCTTCTTTGCTTGAAAGATCAGAGATTGAAACTTTCTCTTTAAAGGCAGAGTTAATGATTAAAATGACAGATATACTAGCCAAAAAGGCTACCAATATATTTACAATAATCCTACGGTTCATTAGATTAATATTATAACATCTAATTGTAGTATAATAGTAGTTAGCTATGTTGGGAATAGATATAGTAAGTGTAGAGAGAATAGAGAGGGCAATAAAAAGAAGAGAAAGGTTCCTGTCTAGAGTATTCTCTCGAGAGGAGATCGAAGAAGTCAAGGGTCATAAGAGATTCTACGAGGCTCTAGCTGGTAAGTTTGCCTGTAAGGAGGCGGTAATAAAGGCTCTAGGAGGTGGACTTTCTCCTAAAGATATATCTGTTATGCATAGAAAAGATGGATCTCCGTATGTTATATTGAGTGATAGGGCCAAGAAAAGGTTTGAGAGTTTTATGGTGAACAGTATAGTAGTGAGTATAAGCCATGATGGGGGATTTGCTGTGGCTATAGCTATGTTAGAAAAGGGAGTGCTGTAGTTGCTGGAATATTTAAGCAAGAAAGAATCTAGAATAATAGTTGGATTAATGTCCGGGACATCCGCCGATGGAGTTGATGCCAGTATAGTAGAGATAAAGGGACACTCTAGAGAGTCCAAGGTTAAGCTTATACATCACTACCATTATGAGTATCCTAGAGAGATAAAAGGGCTTATCCATAAGCTGTTTGATATAGAAAATGCCAATATCCCTCTCTTATCAAATGTTAACTTTCTGTTGGGTGAGATCTTTGCAAAAGTAACTCTGGAGGCGATAAAAGAGGCAGGCTTATCTAGAGACGGCATAGACCTTATAGCCAGTCATGGACAAACGATCTTCCATTTTCCATATCCGCAGGAACTAGGAGGGTTTCAGATCAGATCTACACTTCAGATAGGAGAAGGGGCAGTCATAGCGGAAAGGACAGGTATTACTACCATATGCGACTTTAGGGTCAGAGATATGGCAGTGGGGGGGCAGGGTGCTCCGCTTGTGCCTTTTGCAGACTGGATATTATTTACAAGTAGCTCGGTTAATAGAGGAGTCCTTAATATAGGAGGAATAGCAAATGTAACTATTATACCGAAGGATGCGGATATAGATGATGTTATAGCTTTTGATACAGGTCCGGGAAATATGGTAATAGATGAAATAGTAAGGATTATCTCTGGTGGCAAGTTAAGCTTCGATTTGAATGGAGACATAGCTAGAAAGGGAAATATTTCGAAAGAATTATTGGAAACAGCTTTATTACATCCCTACTTTGATATGTCTCCTCCAAAGACAACGGGAAGAGAGGTTTTTGGAAAAGCCTTTGCTTCTACCTTTTATGAGAAGGGAAAATCTCTCGGGCTTAAGGATGAGGATATAGTAGCTACTGCTACTGCCCTTACTGCGACTACCATAGCTAATTCTATCTGTCAGTTTGAGATAGATGAACTGATTATAGGTGGAGGAGGTGCTTATAATAGTTATCTGATTGAGATGCTGAACAGGTTACTTCCGGAGATTAATATAAAGACACACGAGGATTTTGGCATTCCTAATCAGGCTAAAGAAGCCTTAGCATTTGCAATACTGGCAAACGAAGTAGTCTTTAATTCCCCCAATAATGTTCCTAGAGCTACCGGTGCCAGAAAGAGAGTGGTACTAGGGAAAATTGTACCAGGAGGTTAAATTTATGACTCATACTATATTGATTGCTGGTTATGGTGGACAGGGTATTCTATTTATGGGTCAGTTCTTTGCCCATCTTGGAATGGCTAACAATATGCGGGTAACCTGGGTCCCTTCTTATGGGCCAGAGATGCGTGGAGGTTCAGCTAATTGTACTGTTGTTATCTCTTCTGATGAGATAAAATTTCCAATAGTAACAGATCCAGAGGCCGTTATACTTATGAACGAACCTTCATACAGGAGGTTTAAGGACAAGTTTTCTCCGAAGTATAAGATAGTGAATACTTCTCTTGTTGATATAGAATCTGAAAATGATGTAATAGGAATACCTGCATCTAAGATAGCAGAAGAATTGGGTAATGTAAGAGTGGCAAATATGGTGATGGCAGGAGGTTATGTAGAACTTATAAGGGATTTAGATGCCTCTAAGGTTGAAGAAATACTCAAGAATCTTCTAAAAGAGAGGCTTCATCTTTTAGAGATAAATCTAAAGGCATTTGAGGCAGGAAGAAAATATATCGGAGGTAAAGAGTGGAAAGAATTATAGAGAGATTGATCTCATTACTGAAGATTTCAAGTCCATCTGGGAAAGAACACGAGGTAGCTAGATTTATAAGAGAGATGGTAGAAAGTTGGGGGTATTCTGTTACTCAGGATGATCTGGGCAATATGTTTATAGAATCCAGCAAAACTCCAAGGTTATTCCTCAATGCTCATATGGATACAGTAACTCCCTGTGATAATGTGAATCCGATAATAGAAGGCGACATTATCAGATCTGATGGTAGAACGATTCTTGGAGCTGATGATAAAGTAGGTATCGCTGTAATTTTGGAACTTTTAGAGAATTATAAAGATGACCCTTTGCCGGTAGAGGTTATATTCACAGTTCAGGAGGAGATCGGACTTGTTGGAGCTAAGGCGATAAAGAGAGATATGATAAAGGCTCCGTGTGGTTTTACCTTAGATGCAGGTGGTCCTGTCGGTAATGTTATTATAGGTGCCCCTTCTCAATATACCTGGACATACAGGATCTATGGGGTATCAGCTCATGCAGGAGCATATCCAGAGAGAGGTGTAAATGCAGTACAGTTAGCTTCTAAGCTGATTCTTTCTCTCCCCATAGGCAGGATAAACGATATGACCACCGGAAATGTTGGTGTAATCTCTGGGGGTAGGGCTACAAATATAATACCAGATGAGGTAGAAATAAGAGGAGAGTATAGAAGCAGAGACGAGGGATACCTTCACACCTTACTTACCAATCTGGAGAAGGCATCCAGCATAGTAGAAGAGGGAGGGGGTAAGACCAAGCTGGAGTACAGAAAGGAATATACCCGTTTCGATCTAAAAGACAGTGATTTTTTGAAGAAGACTATCGATGTCATTAAGAGTAATGGTTTTAATCCCAACACGATATATATGGGGGGAGGAAGCGATGCAAATATATTTAATGAGCAGGGGATACCTACTCTACTTCTGGGGATAAGTGGTAGTGAAGCCCATTCTAAAAGAGAATTTGCAAAGATAAGTGAGATAAAAGATGGGTATAGATTGATTGAATCGGTAGTAAAATCTCTGGTCCAGTAGGAGGTAATGATGATTACAGGTATAGGACATATAGCCTATAGGGTCTCAAATTTAGATGAATCCCTGAAGTTTTATTGTGGTATCTTGGGTTTTAAGGAGGCATTCAGATTATACAATGATCAGGGAGAACTCTGGATCGTCTATCTAAAGATAAGCGAAAATAACTTTATAGAGCTATTCCCCTATAAGGGAGAATTAGAGAAAGGATATGAAAATAGGAGCTTTCAGCATCTGTGCCTTCTTGTAGACGATATAGAAAGGACACTGGGTGAACTTTCAAGTAGGGGGTTAACTATTCAGGGTAAACCCAATAAGGGTAAAGACGGAAACTATCAATACTGGATAACCGATCCAGATGGGAATAGAATTGAACTTATGCAGATTATGCCCGATTCTTTACAGGCAAGATCTTAGTCTAGAGAGGTGTCCTGGATGAAGGGTAAGACATTTCGTATAGAATTTCTCAGAGAGAAGGATAAGGATACAGGGGTTATGGTTACAAGACTCACCGATGGGGTAGGGAACAGTATTCATCCATATTTTACTCAAACACTTGTCTCTGAAGATTCCAAGATACTACTAATAGAGTCTACGAGATCGGGTAGATGGCAGTTATTCAGTCTTGAGGTAGATACGGGGCTTATGGTTCAGCTCACGGACGATTTCAATATATTCCCCCACAAGTCCTGCCTTGATCCAAAGAAACTTATTGCCTATTACTGGGATGGGAGGATACTAAAGTCCGTAGATCTGCAGACATTGAAGACTGAAGAGATCTATGTAGCTCCTTCAGGTTTTCATACAGGTATACTCTCACTATCTGGAGATGGAAAGTATCTTGCCTTTGTCTACTCAGAGGACCTGGAAATGAGTACAGGAACAGGCGCTCAGTACTCTCAGATGTTAGAACACCTGTACAGAAGACCTACCAGTGTTATAATGAGGGTGGATTTGAAAGGTGAGAGGATAGAAGCAGTTTGGGGGGAGAGGGAATGGATAAGCCATGTAAATATAAGCCCGGTGGATCCGGATATAATACTGTTCTGTCATGAAGGTCCTTGGCATCTTGTTCAGAGGATGTGGATAGTAAGGGCAGATACTCATGAGATATACCCGATCTTACAACAGAAAAGATACCTGGAGAGAGCGGGACACGAATATTTTACTAGAAGTGGTAAGGTTGTTACTCAGTATAGTGTTAGAGAGACATCAGGATCTACAGAATGGACATTCTTTGATGTCATAATGGATACAGATGGGACCATATTGGGGAAGTACAGGTATCCTGGTCCATCACCGACTCACATTCAGACAAACCCAACAGAAGACCTCTTTGTTGGAGATGGTGCCTTCCCGACCCCTGAGTTTAAAGATGGAAGAGATTACATAGGACTTATAAGACACAGGGATGATATGTGTGAAGTGAGACCTCTATGTCATCATGGTTCTTCCTGGTTAACGCAGGAATCGCATCCTCATCCAATATTTACCCCCGATGGTAAGAATGTGATATTTACATCTGACAGGGAAGGGGTCTGTAACGTGTATATGGCTCCAGTTATAACCTAGACTGATCTTTATTTCAAGATAAATACTGCTCTCACTGCTACCATTATCTCTTTTTCAATAGTAGTTGTATCGTACGTCCCGTAATCACTCACTTCCGTTGAGTTTGGAGCCAATACCTGAACTACCCCCATACTTGCAGATTTTAGCCTTCCTACCCTTTGTCCTGTACTCTGGGCAATTCTTTCTGCTCTTGCCTTGGCATCGTTCATCGCCTCTGTAAGTAAGGATACCCTCAATTCTGGAAGTTTTGAATAGTAATACTCGAGAGACTCTGTAGAGAATAGAACCCCTCTATCTAGGAGTCCCTGAAAATTCTTTGCCAGACTGGTTATCTTCTCTACCTCTTTAGACTGAAGCTCCACTGTCTGTCTCAGGATATACTCTCTGGGAGCCTCCCTATTATATATCCATGGTTTCTCTACAGATACTGGAGATATCATAACGTCTTTTGTATCAATCCCGTTTTCTTTATAAAATTCTAGGACTTTACTCAAGTCTCTACTTATCTGCTGGTATCCCTTGCTTAAGGAGTCTTCTGGAACATTCCTGCTGAATACTCCAACCCATCTGACTATATCAGATGTTACCCTTATCCTGGCAGAGCCTGTTACACTGAGGGTATTTTCTAGAGACTTCACCTGATAGAATGTATAAGAGCCGATACCAGCACTGATGATTATACTTAATCCCAGTATTATTGCCCATAAAATATGTTCGTTTTTCACTTCTGGCCTCCTAACCTATCAAATCGAATATATTATCTGATCTTTTTATAATAGTCCTGGGGTCAATCCTTTCTACCCCAATCTTTTTAGCTTCCTCCTCAGCCAGAGATTCTAACTTGAACTCAATTTTAAGCTCAAATGGAGGAGAGAATTTTAGTGGCTTAAACTCTCTTATGCGCTGTACCGCTCTTTTTACCCCTTCATATATCAGTTTCTGGGCATCTTTTGGATGTAGAGAAAGCGCGCAATTCCTGCCAAATCCTTCCTTTACGGCAACAGTCTCTATATCCCCGAGGATTCTTTTAGCCTCTTCTACTCCCTTACTGCAACTGGAGACAAATATGACAGGTACATCCAATACCCCTGCCAGACTAGCATCCAATCCTATCTCTCCTATCTCTACATTATTTAGCCACATCCGCTGTATCCCTATGGATGAATAACTGTGAGACAGAATACCACTTTTTACTCCAGCCATAGGATGATACCCAATAAGAATCATTCCATCAAATGAACTATCAAGTGCGGGAAATCTTCTGGGTCTTGGATTTCCTAGAAATATCTTGACGCCCGGTAATAACTCCTCGTAGATCAGGATCTCTGTTCCCCCATCGTGTTCATCATCAACTATTATTTCTTCTACTCCACATTCCTTTAAGGCTTCTATGGCGCTGTTGACTTCCTGAGTAAGTTCTCTTCTGGCAAATTCGTACTGTTTGCTACCGGGCATTAGAGGTTTTCCAGCTTCGCCTACCACACAACAGGCTCCTTCCAAATCGGCTGAGATATAAATCTTCAAATGATTCACCTCCTTTAAAAACTGCCGGATGACTTTAAAGAACACTTAACAAAATCTTAAATATTTCTTAATATACTCTTATTTTTCTCTTAACATTTCTCTCTTAATCTATAAATAGATAATTTAAGTAAGATTTTACTAACTTGGCAGTCTAGTTATCTCTTAAACCTCCTCTTCATATATTTGGGCTAGGGGGTTCCTAGCCCAAAATTTTTTATTCTTCCAGAACCATTATATCCAGAAGATTCCTATATCTCTCTCTATAATCCAATCCGTATCCTACTACAAATACATCAGGTATTTCAAAACCCCTATAATCTATGGGGATATCTACTATGCGTCTGCTGGGACAGTCTAAAAGTGTGCATACCTTAAGAGATAGAGGGTTTCTTGTCCTCAGGTTTCTCATAAGATACCCTAGGGTCAACCCGGTATCTACTATATCCTCTACAATAATTACGTCCCTTTGAGATATGTCTACATCTAGATCCTTTGTTATTCTCACTATCCCTGAAGAGCTACCACTATACTTGGATATGGACATAAAGTCTATAACGAATGGTATGGTAAGATGACGGGTGAGGTCGATGGCAAAATATACAGCCCCTTTCAGGATACAGACCAGGATTGGCTCTTTCCCTGAGTAGTCCTCGGAGATTATCCTTCCGAGCTCTTCTATCCTTTTATTGATCTCCTCTTTTGATATCAGAAGCCTCTCTTTCATACAAGACCAAACTTGCGGAGTATATTTTTATAATCCTTCCCGTAGATCATCTTTATATTTACGTTTGGGTACAATTCTTTAAGTCTTTTGATTTTTCTATTCTTATAGTTAACCAATCTCTGCCTCTGAGTCGTAAGCTCTATGTAAAGATCGAAGTCTGGTAGATAAAAATCTGGGGTAAACGCAGAGGTTATATTCCCCTCGCTATCGCACTCGAGGATAAATGTCTTTGGTTCATAGAGCCATCTTATCCTGTAAAAATCCAAGAGCTTTGCGAATTCTTCTTCAGATGAATGGGCAAAATGAGGTACAGAGCCTGTAGCATCCCTAAGGGTTTCGGTATCTATCTCTACCTGTTCAGGAGTATTTCTTTCTGCAAGTCTTATTGAACGTATTATCATCTTGACTGCACTAGATACATCAAAATAGTCCATATTTATTATAAGACTATAAAGAGAAGGATCGTGCCAGTCTCCTCCAAAGATCTTATTTATATATAGATCTCGTCTACGGTCCTGTTCTGATATGAGTTTCAATGCGCTGACTTTATCCAGTTTATACTGAGCCATCACTGCTTTTACCCTATTTTCAATAGAGCCTATAAGCTTTACATGGAATGCATAAGGATGATCTTTAAAGAGAAACTGCCCTCCTCTCCCTAAAAGTACAATGGGCTTCTCTTTCGCCAGATTGAGTATAACCTCATTCATAAGTTCTATGTATTTCTTTCTCGTCTCATTAAAGGGCTGTAAGGAGCTCTCTTCCAGAGACTCCAACTGCTCTTCAGTTAAGCCGTATCTGATCATAGCCTCGTTAATATAGCTTTTATTTATGAAGAGAAATTTTAGCCTTCTAGCCAATCTCTCCGCTACTTCTGTGCCGTTACAACCAAACTCCCTGGATAGGGTAATAATCTTTATATCCATCTTAAAGAATATTTTAGCAGAAAAATGGAAGATTTAATACTATACGCTGTATCAAAGAAGAATCAGTGGTATGTTTTTGATAATTATGTTATACTTTAAAAAACATTTTTTATTTTTGGAGGTGCGAGATGTTTTACAGATCCTCTTTTATAGGTTTATCATTACTGATATGTATCGCTGTCTTTTCTCCATTAGGACTTACTCAGGAAGGCGTAACTGTGACCTGGGAGAAGACATTTGGAGGTGGAGGCTGGGATATGGCAGTTTCGATGGAAAAAACTTCTGACCAATGCTATATCTTAGCAGGGGAGACAAGATCTTATGGGACAGAAGGTGATATCTATGTGTTAAAGCTCGATGAGATGGGGAATCTGATCTGGGAGAAGAATTTTGGAGGAACAGATTATGATTATGCAGAGTCTATTATAGAGACTTTAGATAGGGGATATGCAATTGTTGGGATGACGAATTCCTTTGGAGCTGTAGAAGAAGATATCTATCTGTTGAAATTAGATGCAGATGGAAATCTTATCTGGGAAAAGAGATTTGGTGGGAAAGGGTACGATGAGGCATTTTCTATCCGGGAGACTTCAGATGGTGGATATATTATCTGTGGTGGGGCAAATCCCTCTCCAGAAGAGGACCTTGATATCTACTTATTGAGACTTAATAGAGATGGGGAGATATTATGGGAAAAGACTATTGGTGGTGATGATGAAGAGATGGGAAGAGTAGCTCTTTTAACTCCTGATGGTGGATTCCTTGTTCTCGCATATAAAGGTTCAGAGGAGGACAGAGATATCTATCTGCTAAAACTTGATAAGGATGGTAATATCTTATGGGAGAAGATTCTGGATACTGATATTAGTGTGTTTCCAATTTCTATGAATAAAACTTCTGACGGTGGATATATATTCTCAGGTTACAAAGGTATCTCTGATACTTATAGTGCTTACGTAGCAAAACTTGATGAAGAGGGTAACCTGATATGGGATAAGACATTTGGTGGTAGTGGTTGGGATGTGGCAATAGATGTAAAAGAGACCACAGACAGATGTTATGTTGTGGTAGGAAGGACTAATGCCTCAGAGAGTGAAGGAGCAGATGTGTGGATATTAAAATTGGATGTAGATGGAAATCTAATTAAGGAAAAGACCTGTGGTGGCAGCCAGGACGATGTGGGTGCTTCTGTATGTGAGGCTTTTGACGGTGGATATATCATAGCCGGCCAGACCACCTCCTTTGGAGCAGGAGAGAGCGATGTCTATGTATTGAAGGTTGATTCTGGTTTTTGATGCTACAAGAATAATATACATCTTCTGGAGATTAAAATGAATAACAAGAGTATAGTGATCTTTTCTTTTATAGCTGTCTCAGTTTTGCTTCTGGTCTGTTTGATATTTGATTGTTTTGGTCAGAAGAATCTTAAGGAGGTGGCTATGGAAGGAGAACTAAGAGAATACAATGGGGAAAAACTTTCATCTATATCTGCCTTTAGGGAAAATTCGATATCTGGAGCACCAGATGTCGATCTTGATTCCTATAGGCTTGAAGTTGTCAACTCAGTTGGTAATAGTAAATCTTACAAATATGAAGAGGTCTTGGGAAAGTTCACTTCGATGAAGAAGGTTGTTAGTCTTTATTGCGTTGAAGGCTGGAGTGTTAGGGTACTTTATGAAGGTGTATTAATGAGAGAAATCCTTCAGGATGTTGGTATAACAGAAAATGATAAGATAGTTATACTACACTCGATCGATGGTTATACCACATCACTGCCAGTAGAGTACTTTTTGAAAAATGATATCATCCTAGCGTATAAGATAAATGGTGTAACTTTGCCTAAGGAGATCGGATTTCCATTTCAGCTTGTGGCTGAAGATAAGTGGGGATACAAGTGGGCAAAATGGGTTAATAAGATTGAGTTAAGTTCAGACGTTAATTTCAGAGGCTTTTGGGAGAGTAGAGGCTATTCAAATGACGGAGACTTAGATAAATCTTTCCTGGAAGACTGATCAGGAGGATATAAGATATGGAAATTGCATCTTCTAACAGCCCTATTAAAAGTATAGGGATAAATGGACATCCCTTGATGTGGGAAGGAGATTTGAAGCGGTTGGAGGACTCATTGACATATTTTGAGTCTATAGGTTTCAACCATGTGGAAATTCCCCCTCATGGATTAGATGTGATCATAGGGGGAAGTATCAATAAGAAGAGGTTAGAGAGGATTAAGAGCATTCTTCAAAAGTTTACATTGAATTATACAGTCCACGCCCCAGATCCCCTTAACCTGATGGATATTAAAAATACTAACTTACACAGGTCAGTCTTTAGGGCATCGTTAGAGTTTACCTATGAGATCGGGGGGAGACTTTTAGTTTACCATGCTGGAAGAGTACCGGTAGATTGTGCCAAAGACGAGGCTCGGCTTGAAGATTTGAAGGCTATGGAAAGAGAACTGCTGAGAGAATTTTCTGATTTAGCTTCTAGAGCTAATATCCTCATAGGAGTTGAAAATGCTGATATAGACTCTAATATAGCTTTTGGAAAGACATATGCCTATAGTGCCTTTATAGATAAGCTAGTGGATCAGGTGGTAAAGATAGCAAGGCCGAATGTTGGCATTACTTTTGACTTTGGGCATGCAAAGGTGGCATCAACCTATTTTGGCTTTGACTATTTCTCTTCAATAAAGCTTGCATCCCCATATATAAATAGCCTACATATATATGACTCTTTTGGAATACCAAACGATGTGGAAGAAGATCTTCCGTATATCTTTCAAGTTATTTATGGACTGGATGACCTCCATCTTCCCTTGGGTTGGGGGAGACTTCCATTAGAGGAGATCTTTAAGAGCCTTGAGATATCTCAAGCATTTATGACCATTGAGCTTAATCCAAGGTATAAAGATGAATATGCTGAGAGTCTTAGAATCGCAAAATATCTGGCTTCACTGATAAAGGAAAGGGGCAAATTTTAACTCATACAAAATTTGCCTATATTATACTTGGAGGAAACTTTAAACTTGTATTTCCTCCTTTTTAAATATATAATTTCTCTAAAACTCTAGAAAGGTGGAGGAGAGAAGATGACTCATAGAGAAAGACTACTGAGATGCCTTAAGGGAGAGACTGTTGATAGAGTCCCTGATTTTGAGTTTGGAGCATGGGAGCAGACCATAGAAAGATGGCATAATGAAGGGTTACCAAAAGAATATGTAGGTACAGATGCAGCGATAGACTACTATTTTCACACAGATAATACAGAATATGGCCCTATGCCATATGTACGGACAGGGCTATTACCAGGTTTTGAATATAAGGTCCTTGAAGAGAAGGAGACCCATCTTATAGTTCAGGATGGAGATGGTGCTATAGCAGAGGTAATGAAACCAGAGTATGGGGCATCAATACCAAAGTATTTAAGATTCGCCATAGAGACCAGAAAGGACTGGGAGAAAATCAGAGACGAGAGATTAAACCCCGATGACCCCAGGAGAGTTCCAGAAAATATAGATGAGCTATGTAAACTTACATTTGATGCTGATTATCCTATATTCATTAACTGTGGCTCCCTGTATGGTTGGTTGAGAAACTGGATGGGGGTAGAGAGACTTTCTGTAACGCTCTATGATGACCCTGAGTGGGTAGAGGAGATGATGGAACATTTGACTATGCTTATGCTTAAGGTTTATGAGAAGATAGCTGGAAAGTGCAAGATAGATATGGGATTATGGTGGGAAGATATGTGTTATAGACAGGGTCCTCTTATCTCTCCGGCTATGTTTAAGAAACTTATGGTTCCCCGTTATAAAAGGGTTACTGATTTCCTGAGGAATGAGTGCGGATGTGAATTCCATATGTTGGACTGTGATGGCAATATACATCAGCTTGTTGGCTTATGGTTAGAGGGAGGAATAAATGTTATGTTTCCTCTTGAGGCAGCTCACACAGATGCGTATAAGATTGCCGATGAGTTTGGTAAGAAAGTAGCTTTAAGAGGTTACTTTGATAAAAGAGCACTCATAGCAGGAAAGGAGGCTATAGACAAAGAGTTTGAAAGGATAACTCCATTACTTAAGAGGGGAGGATTCATTCCACATACAGATCACAGGGTTCCTCCCGACGTCTCCTGGGAGAACTATAGATACTACAGGATGAAAAAGTGTGAACTTATAGGTAAAGAGTATAGAGAGGGTAATCAAGAGCCTCCTAAGAGGACAAAACTTACATTTCTAGCGTAAGTTAAAGGGGCAGGACTACCTGCCCCTTCTGTTTTTATAGTAAGTTATTTGCCCATTTTTCTTAAATTTTCTATACATCGTCTGACTGATTCAAGTGGAGGACGCCCTGGGGTTTCATACTCTACTATATACCATTCAGTACCTCCTATAGTTTCGCACAGGTTGAATATATCCTCCCATTTTACTTCTCCTTCACCTATAGCTGGAGCGGTGAATGGATATTCCTTCAGATGAACCGTAATTGCACGTCCTGGATACCTCTTTAGTATCTCTATAGGATTTGCTGATCCATGCATAGCATTTCCTATATCTAACTGCATAATCACATCTCTACTGGTGTTTTGAAAGAGCAAGTCCCAGGGGATTTCCCCATCTATAGGTCTAAATTCTATATCATGGTTGTGGTATCCGACCCTCATCCCGTAGGGTTTTACCTTCTCTGATATATCTGCTAGTAACTCTGCAACCTTTAGCCATCCTTCCTTTGTCTTTGTGTATTCCGGAGGTAGTGCAGGAACTACAAGGAACTTATTGCCCAGGATAGAATTAAACTCCACTGTCTTTTTCAACTCGTCACCCAACAATGTATTGATTCCAAGATGAGATCCAGCCACCTTTAGATTGAAGTCATCTAGTATCTTCTTGATCTCTTTCGCCTCCAGATTATAATATCCAGCAAATTCTACCCCCTCGTACCCCATTTGAGAAACCGCCTTAATCGTTCCAATAAAGTCTTTTGCACAATCTTCTCTTACCGAATACAACTGTAGAGCTATTGGTATTTTTGCCATATAGTCCCTCCTGTTTTTTCTTTTATTCTAACATAATCTATGATAGAATGGACTCCAAGGAGGAGTATTCTATGGAAACAATACTTAAAGTAAGAAATTTAAAGAAAACATATGGCAGAATCTATGCCCTGAAAGGGATAGATTTTGATGTAAAAGAGGGTGAGATCTTTGCTCTTATAGGACCTAATGGGGCGGGTAAAACTACTACTCTAAGAATTATTGCCACCCTTCTTTCTCCTGACGAGGGTAGCGTAGAACTTGTAGGATATGATGTGAAAAAGGAACCTGAGAAGATTAGAGAGATGATAAGTTATCTTCCTGAGGAGGCTGGTGCCTACAAGAATCTGACTGGTATAGAGTATCTGAGATTTATGGCTAATTTCTATGCGAGAAATGAGAGGGAAGTGGAGGAGTTTGTTAAAAGGGGAGAGGAGATTGCAGATCTTGGGGAGAGGTTGAAAGATAAGGTTGGGACTTACAGTAAGGGTATGGTGAGAAAGTTACTGTTAGCAAGAACATTGATGATTAAGCCTACTCTTGCTATATTAGACGAACCTACATCCGGGTTAGACGTAATAAACTCTTTAGAGGTCAGAGAGATTATAAAGAATTTTGTGAGAGAAGGGGTTTCTGTCCTACTCTCTTCGCATAATATGCTGGAGATAGAATTCTTGTCTGATAGGGTAGCTATTATAGATAATGGTGTGATTTTAGAAACTGGTACCCCTCAAGAACTGAAGGATAAGTACTCTTCACGGAATCTTGAGGAGGTATTTAGGAGGATAGTAGGATGAAGAAGTTTGCCAATCTTTTGAAAAAAGAGATAAAAGAATTAATTACACGTCAGCTTATAGCATCTCTAATTCTTACCCTTGTACTCTTCTATTTTATAGGAAATATAGCAAGATCTGAGATGGGTAAGGTCCAAGGAGTTAAGGATATATACGTTCTTGACCTTGATGAATCAGATCTCTCTGGAGAAATATTGAGGAATCTTGCCTTTGCAAATTTCAGAATAAACCAGGTTAGCCTCAGAGATAAAGATCTTGCAATTGACCTGGTAAGAAAGGATAGTAAAATATCACTTCTATTAATTATCCCTAAGGGTTTTGCTTCGTCAGTTTCAAGTTTCCAGCCAAAGGAGATAGAGACTTATTCTTTTATCCGTAGTTTCTCTATGAGTTCTTCTATAAACTCTGAGATACTCAATCAGATAATAGTCTCAATAAATAATTACCTCTCAGATAATATACTGAAGACTAAACTCCCTGATCTTAGCCCTAAGATAATAAAAAATCCCATAAAGAATAGAAATTTTATAGTGGTTAAGGACAGAATAGCTGAAGGTTCTATAACTGATGTAAATAACTTTGTATACTCTCAATCCATCTTTGTACCAATTATACTTATGATGATAATAGTCTTTTCTTCTCAGATGGTCCTTTCAGCAATAGCTATGGAGAAGCAGGATAAGACTTTAGAGACACTCCTTACTGTTCCCATAAGTAGAAACCATATAGTTATAGCCAAGATGCTCGCCTCTGGCATAGTTGGATTGGTCTCTGCCGGGATATATATGGTTGGTTTTAGGTTTTATATGGGAGGTTTTATGGGGAATATCTCAAATGCCCAGGTTAATGAAGTTGTACAGAAACTGAATCTGAGATTTACAGCCGATAGTTATATACTTCTGGGCATCTCACTGTTTCTGGCAATACTGTGCGCATTGGCTCTGGCTACCATCCTTGGGGTTCTGACAGAGGATTTAAAAAGTGCTCAAAGCGCATCATTTCCATTGGTATTCCTGGTCTTAATACCATATTTTCTCACGATACTTTCAGATATAAACTCTCTTGAATTCCCATTAAAGGTTATGGTATTAGCCATACCATTTACTCATCCCTTCCTTGCCTCTCAGAATCTTATGTTTGGAAATTATGTGGTAGTTCTATATGGGATTCTGTATATGCTGGTTGTCTTTGTGATACTGGTCTTTATTGCCGGGAGGATCTTCTCTACCGATAGAGTTCTGACTATGAAATTGAGATTTGGAAAGAGGTTTAGATAATAATCATTCAAAATACTATTGTATGTTAAATTTCTTCTGATATAATTTATGGTAATTAAAAAATAAAAAGAGAGGAGGAGATGATATTATGAGTAGGCGATTTGTAGTTTCTCTGTTGGTTTTAGTGATGGCTCTCAGCCTGAGTCCAGCCTTTTCTGCTGTGAAGAACTCGGCAGGAAGAGTCTTACCCCCAGATGCTGCACCACTGGAGTACCAGGTCTTGAGGGTGATGAGCCAACCTGCCACCACACTAGACTGGTTCATAAGCGTTTATAAGAGGACAAATGAGGCAAACAACTACTTTGGGGAACCGCTAGTGAGACTGAATAAGAACTTTGAGATAGTCCCGGCAGCTGCCAAGAGTTGGAGCGTATCCAAGGATGGTCTTACTTGGACTTTCTATCTGGACAAGAATATAAAGTGGACAGATGGAACCCCATTAACAGCAGAAGATTTTGTCTTTAGCTTCCAGTTAGCAGCTGATCCAAAACATGGGTGGGACTTTGCCTGGTTCTACAGCCCAATAAAGAATTGGGACAAGGCAGTGAGAGGAGAGGTACCTCCTTCTGCAATTGGAGTAAAACAGGGTAAGGACCCGTATACTCTGGTGATAACTACTGAATACCCTGCACCATATCTTCCAATGATGATGCTTTACTCTACACCATTGAGCAAGAAGGCTTACGAGAAGTATGGCCCATACTATAATAATGATCCAAAGACATCTGTCTCTTGCGGACCCTATGTATTGGAAGAATGGACTAAGGATAAGCAGATAGTCTTCAGGATCAACAAGAACTATGGTGGTAGAGTAAAGCCATATCTAGAAAAGATTATAGTGACATTTGGAGATCCTGGAACATCGGCCTTTAAGGCATACCTGGCAGGTGAGATAGATATCTGTGGTTACAGTAATTCTCAGATATTTACCCCTGCAGATCTGGAGGTTATAGAGAAGGATCCAGAACTATCTAAGCAGTTCCATCAGGGTTTTGGAGATTTCAGGACATTCTACCTAGGCTTTGATTGTTATAATCCTCCGTTCAATGACCTTAGAGTCAGGAGAGCTTTTGCCCATGCCATTGATAAAGAGGCAATAGTCAATACTATTATCAAAAAACAAGGTATCGTAGCTTATGGATTCTTGATGCCAGGGTTCCCCGGTTCAAATCCTGAAGGCCTCAAAAATATCATTACCTATAATCCAGAACTAGCCAAAAAGTTACTTGCAGAGGCAGGTTATCCAGATGGAAAGGGATTCCCTGCTTTAGATATGTGGGTAAGGGCTGATCTTGCCTCTCCTACAGTTGTAGCTGCTGCCAATGCTATAGGGGCTATGTTAAAGAAGAACCTGGGCATTGATGTTAAGATTACAGTTAAAGAGACGAAGACATTTATGGATGCCCTTAACGCTCATAAGCTCCAGTTCTATCTGGTCTCCTATGGTATGGACTATCTGGATCAGTCCAATATGCTTGGTATCTGGGTATCTACAGGCAGACATGCCTGGAAGAATGATAGATTTGACAGGCTTGTAAAAGAAGCTTCTGCATTGCTCGATAAGAAGAAGAGAGATGAGATGTTTAAGGAAGCAGAAAAGATCCTAGTAGAGGATGTTGGTGGTATATTCCTCTGGCATCAGACACCAGGTGCTCTATGGAAACCATATGTAAAGGGCAAAGACCTCGAACCAGACAAGTATGGTATAACTGCTCTACACTGGCCCGGTATAGAGGGCGTAGGCACAACAATATTCAGTATCTATATATCAAAAGATGTATTGAAGTACAGGAAGTAGCTAGAGATCTATGATAGGATACATAATTAGAAGAATCCTAGGATTGGTTATTGTCATACTTCTAGCCTCAATGATAACGTTCTTTCTTATGCATGCCATCCCTGGTGGACCCTTTGATGAACTAAAGATGCCTCTACCGGCAGAGGTAAAGGCTCAGATATTAAAGAAGTATGGACTTGATAAACCCATCTGGGAACAATATTTGAGGTATATATGGAGAGCCCTTCATGGAGACTTTGGGGTTCCATTCCAGAGCCCAACAGAGACAGTTTTATCCCTGATAGCTAGGGTCTGGCCTGTAACATTACAGATAGGAGCTATCACTATACTGCTCTCATTTACTATCGGGATTCTTCTAGGTATCCTATCAGCTTTAAGGCAGAATACCTGGATAGATTATCTGGTAACTACTCTTGCCACATTAGGGACAACAGTCCCTAACTTTGTCATTGCGGTGTGGCTAATGTTAATCTTTAGTGTGACCCTAAGATGGCTTCCGACAGGAGGATGGGGTGAGCCAAAGCACCTCATCCTCCCTGTGCTTGCATATTTTTTAGCTCCTACCGCTGTTATAGCTAGATTTGTAAAGGTGAACTTTTTAGAGGAGTTAAGAAAAGACTATGTTAGGACTGCAAGGGCAAAGGGTCTTCCCGAAAGGACAGTTATTTTTAAACATGTATTTAGGAATGCCCTGGTTCCCATAATAACTCTTCTTGGTCCTATGATTCCAGACTTAGCCACCGGTTCAGTCTTTATAGAGGTTACATTTAGAGTTCCAGGATTGGGAAAATTCTTTTACACCAGCGCATTTAATAGGGATTATCCTATGATAGTAGCGATGATACTTCTGATAGCGGTTCTCTGGGGGATAACATATCTGATCACTGATATCGTATATGCACTGATAGACCCCAGGATTACCTTTACATAGAAGACTATGAGAGACGTAATAAGAGTCTATAAGAAGAATAAGCTTGCAGTTTTTGGCTTCTTTGTAATCACTATCATTGTTATACTCGCTATATTTGCCGATGTAGTCTCTCCTTATAAGTATGATGAGATAGATCTTATCAGTTTTTTACAACCCCCATCTTTTAAACATCCTTTCGGTACCGACAGTATTGGAAGGGACCTTATGACCCGTATAATATATGGTGCGAGGACGTCTCTTATAGTAGGATTTTCGGTCCAGATCATTGCAGTTGGAATTGGGGTTCCTCTTGGCCTTTTGGCTGGTTTTTATGGTGGTAAAGTTGACTATTGGATATCAAGACTGGTTGAGGTTATGACAGCATTTCCAGGGTTGTTATTCGCCATATTCCTTATGGTCTGGCTTGGAAATGGACTAATCAATATAATTATTGCCCTGGGGGTTACCAGTTGGGTTGGAATATGTAGAGTGACGAGGGCAAAGACGCTGGAGATAAAAGGAGAAACTTTTGTAGAGGCGGTAGAAGCTTTAGGTGCTTCTAATTCTTATATCCTGTTTAAAACGATCCTCCCCAATATTATCCGTCCTATAATAGTTATGGTAGGCTTAGGAATACCTCAGGCTATATTTGGAGAGGCGTCTTTGAGCTTCTTAGGATTTGGCATAAGTGATCCTATGCCAAGTTGGGGAAAGATGATACAGGAGAGTTTAGGTTACTTACAGGGTTATTGGTATATGGGGTTTTTCCCTACCCTTTCGCTAGCAATAACCGTCTTATGCTTTAACTTTGTTGCTGATGGTTTAAGAGACGCTTTAGACCCAAGGATGTATGGTAGAAGGGCCTAGGCATTTATTAAGACAGGAATTTTTCCACAATCTTTTCCAATTCTTCTAGACTCTTATACTCAATAGTAATTTTACCTCTGTCTGGAGCTTTAGGCTGTATCTTTACTTTAGTTTCTAAATAATTCTGCAATCTCTCTTCAAGCACCTTTATCTCTGGTATTTCGACCCTGTGGGTGGTTCTCCTTACCAGCTCCTCAGTATCCCTGACGGAGAGTTTCTCCTTTATAATTTTCTTTGCCAATCTCTTTTGTATGTCCTTATCTTCCAGACTTAAAAGGGCTCTAGCATGCCCGTATGTTAGATTACCCCTCTTTAACTCCTCTTGGATTTCGACAGGTAATTGAAGAAGTCTTAAAAGATTGGTTATCTCTGATCGACTGATGCCAAGCCTTTCTGCTAATTCCTCGTGGGTCATCTTATATCTTTCTATATAATTTCTAAAAGCCTTTGCCTTTTCTATGGGATTCAGGTCTTCTCTCTGGATATTTTCTATCAGTGATATCTCATAGGCTTCCTGGTCATCTGCCTCTATTATTATCGCTGGGATCTTATTTATTCCGATTAACTTTGCAGATTGGTATCTTCTCTCTCCAGCTACTATCTCATATTTGTCTCCCTTCTGTCTTAACAGTATTGGCTGAAGTATACCCTTCTTTTTTATCGATTCTGCTAATTCTCTGATACTTTCTTCATCTATCGATTCCCTTGGTTGTTCCGGATTGATGACAATATCTTCTATGTTTATCTCCTGAACAAAACTCTTTTCCTCAGACGGTATAAGAGCTGATAGACCTCTACCCAATCTCTTCATACTATTCATTCTGTACTAGCTCCCTGGCAAGCTCTTTGTAGGCAATGGCTCCAGAGGAGTTACTTGCATACTCAAAGATAGATTGAGAGAAACTTGGGGCTTCACTTAACCTTACATTCCTTGGGATTATTGTATTAAATACCTTATCCTTGAAGAACTTCTTTGCCTCTTCTAGTACCTGCTGAGCCAAGATGGTTCTGTTATACATAGTTAGGAGTACTCCTAGGATCTCTAGAGTAGGATTCAGCCCTTTCTTAATGAGTTCTATAGTCCTTAATAGCTGAGATATCCCTTCTAACGCATAGTATTCACACTGGAGAGGAATCAGAACGTACTGTGAGGCAGAAAGAGCATTTATAGTTAATAAGCCAAGGGATGGGGGACAATCTATAAGGATATAATCATAATCATCCGCTATGGGATTCAATACATTCTTTAATCTTAACTCTCTTAAAAAGGCTGATACTAGCTCTACTTCTGCTCCTGCGAGATCCAGATTTGAAGGGATAAGATCTATATTTTCTCTTATGGAATTATTACCATCTTTGAGAGGATATATAATATCTCTCACAGGTACATCATAGATTAAGGCTTCATATAAACTTGGCTTTATATTCCTTTCTCTCTTTACTCCACTGGTTGTATTCCCCTGGGGATCAGCATCAACCAGGAGTACCCTCTTCCCTAACTCGGAAAGGGCAAAACCCAAATTTATTACTGTGGTGGTCTTTCCTACTCCGCCTTTCTGGTTTGCTACTGCAATTATCCTTCCCATAATCTCCTATGTTTCACGTGAAACATAATTTAAAAGGTATTTTCTATAACCTTAGAAGATTTTATCATAAAGGCTGTATGAAAAGCAAATGCAGTTTATAGAAGCTATTTATTATAGAGCATAAATATCGTCTCCATAGTCTTTTCTGCTTCTTTAAGTGTTACTAATGGCTCTTTATCGTTTATGATACAGTCGATAAAGTGGTCTATCTGATTCTTCCAAAAATCCGAAGGTCCTATAGCTGGCTTTATGTATTTGGGTACCCCATCCTCTTTATAGATGATAAGCTCTTCATTATTGACCTTTAGAGAACCTTTTGTTCCATAAAGTTCTAATCCTATCTGCTCGAATCCTCTGGTTACACTACTCATAGATAATTGAGCGATACTGCCATCCTGAAAACTGATAGTCCCCAGAAATGTATCCTCGACCTCTGTATCGAAGAGTAAATTAAGAGGGGTTCCATTTGCAGATATTACCTTTTTACCAGAAATCCAAAGTATCGCATCTACGATATGGATACCATCCCTAAAGAGGGTACCTCCCCAGGCTTCTCTTTTTGATGTCTTCCATTTTGGATACTGGTTATAATCCTTGAAGGCAAGGTATTTTCCTATGATAAATATGATATCCCCTATCTCTCCATCCTCTATCACCTTCTTTGCCAGCCCAAATGTATCGCTGAATCTTAATGAATGGGCTACCATAACCTTGATGTTTAACCTCTCTGCCTTCTCTATGAGTTCTTCTATCTCTTCCCTGCTGGTAGCTACAGGTTTTTCCAGTAGTATTGGAATCTTATAATCCATAATCCTCAATGCTATATCTCTGTGGGTATGATGGGGGGTGCATATACTTACAGCATTTATTCTTTCTGAGTTAAGCATATCCTCAAAGCTCTCATATGTTCTAAGACCTATCTTTTCCGCCAGACTTCTATTTGTCTCCAGAGGATCAGCTATTACGACCCTATTTACACTTGGGTTATTAATATAGTTCTGGGCATGGACCTTACCGATAAATCCATAGCCAATTACACCTATGTTAAGCATATGAAGTTTCCCTCCTACTGGTGAAAAATGATATTATTACTGCAATGATATTTAGAAATGCAAATGAGATGAATGCACCAAAAGTTCTCTCAGGAGTAGCCAGGAGATACCCGCTGGCTAGAAGGGATATAGCTACTCCCAATGCGTTGAATGTAAAGATGATTGCCATATAATTCGATCTATCCCTTAAACCTGCCATATCTGCTATCCATGCATTGGCATTTACAGATACCGTTGACACCTGAAAACCGAGAAGTGCACCAGAGATGATAAAAGCTATGGGAGACCTGGCTAATCCTAACATAAGGCTGGCTAGAGTTCCAGAGATGAAACTTATAACAAAGGAGAATCTTCTTCCAAATAAGTCGGAGATACCTCCTCCAATCTTACTGAAGATAGATTTTAACAGGTAAAAAGATATGGAAAGTGCTCCTATCCATGCCAGGCCTATCTCTCTACTTATAAGGATGCTGAACCCACTGTAAACTATTCCATACGAGAATGAGCTAATGAATAGAAGTATACTTACCATAAAGGTCTCCTTTGTCGCTATCTCTTTTAAAGACCTTAAAGATACCGATCTTGATACAACTATATTTTCAAATCTTACCTTGGATAAGAGTAAAAGTGCTATAACTGGGGGAATTCCTGCTAGAGAAAACATAACTTTTCCTCCGGAGGTTGCCAGAACTCTATTGAGCCATAGGACCCCTATAGCAGTACCGAAACCCACGCCAGCGTATAGGGCTCCTACTGCTCTTCCATACCTTTCTGTAGTGGTATTATTCAGGAGTAACACAACTCCAGAGGTCCAGAAGAGAGCTGAGGAAAAACCAAGGACGGTTGTTGCCAGGAAAAAGTGCCATAATTTATTACCGATCGCAAAGATAAGGGCATAGATGGTATATCCCCCAATACCAATATAGACAACAGAGATCTGGCCCAGAAGATTTTCCAGCCTGTGTATGAGAAATCTTGAAGGGATCTGGGATATGTAGATAACTGCTATTACCAGACTGGCAATAACTGATGGATATCCCAGACCCCTAAGATATGGAACTATATAAGGCTGTGTGGCTCCTGATCCAAGGAAGAGGAGCCCACCTATAAGGAAATATAAGATCTCGTTCTTTATGCTACACCTCTCTTAATTCATCTACATTTTCCTTTATCTTGGATATTGCAGTAAGTATATCATCCATATCTTCCTTTGGTCCAAGTAAGATATTCTGGGACAGCCATATGCCCTCTTCGAAGCAGGCTTTTTCAGTTACAGGGAGATAAACATCTCTATAGTCCCTCTGTTTATAAGGCCAATCAAGAATAGCGGGGAACTTGTATAGAGGAACATATCCTGGACTTGCCGGGATTCCTTCGGCGTTTAGTGCCTTTAGAAAAGTCTCTCTCTTTATCCCATTAAATTCCTCTTTATTGTATCTGAATATAAAGAGGTGATATGCATGCCTTGTGACTCCTGCATCTGGAACAAGCGGTTCGACCCCACCTATCTTCTTCAGACCTTCTGCGAGATACCTGGCATTTTCCTCCCTCTTTTTCATCTGTTCCTCTATTCTTTCCATCTGAACAAGCAGTATTGCTGCCTGAAACTCTGTCATTCTATAGTTCCAGCCAAGTATAGGATGATCATACCATCCACCCTCTTTTACCCTACCTACATTCATAAGAGACCATGCCATATCAGCAAACTTCTTATTATTTGTAGTTATTATTCCACCTTCGCCAGCATTTATATTCTTTGAAGCCTGAAAACTGAAAGATGCCATATCCCCAATAGAACCAACCTTCTTGCCTCTCCATTCTGCTCCATGAGCCTGTGCTGCATCCTCTATAACAAGGAGGTTATACTTTTTTGCTATCCTCATTATCTCATCCATATTTGCTGGACAGCCACCTATATGGACAGCAATAATCGCCTTTGTCTTTGTGGTTATAGCCTGCTCTATCTGTTTTGGATCTATGTTGTAAGTGTTGGGGTCTATGTCTACAAACACAGGATCAGCACCAACCAGTATGCAGGCACTGGCAGTAGCTATAAATGTATAGGCAGGGACTATGACTTCATCCCCTTTCCCTATATTCATAGCCCTTAAGGCTATCTCCAGTGCTGCCGTTCCATTTACACAGGTAACACCATAATTTGCACCTACGAACTTGCTGAATTTCTCCTCAAATTCCTCATTCTTCTTGCCTGTAATTCTACCCCAGTGACCACTTCTGAGGACTTCTATCAATGCCTTTTCTTCTCTCTCATCGAAAATAGGCCATCTTGTAAATGGCTTAGTTCTTACAGGATTTCCACCTTTAACAGCAAGTTTCATAATTTAATCCTCCCATCCAATCTCTTTTAATGTATTTCTTAACCAATCCAGACCTTTCTTGAGACCAATCTTAGGGTCCTCAACCCCCTCGTACTCTATACATAGGGGGTTCTTATATCCATTCTTCTTGAGTTCTTCTAGGAATAACCTCAGGTTTATCTCCCCTTCTCCAAGTGCCAGTGAGAGATACTTATCCTTGATACCGTTCTTCGCGCTTCCATCTTTTAGATGGGTATGAACAGTATAAGGAGCAACCAGTCTGAAGAATTCTTCTATGTCTTTTAGGTTATTTCCATACCAGTAGTAGTTTGAAGTATCTACCGTGAGCCTTAAGTATTCTGACCCTACCCCTTCCAGTATCTCTAGCTCTACTCTGGCATCATTTGTAAGATCTCCATGGTTCTCCAATCCCAGTATTATTCCTAGCTTCTCTGCCCTCTTTACCATCTCCCTGAAACCCTCTATTATAAGTTTTATCGCATCCTTCCTATTTATCCCTTCTTTTGGCTCACCACCAAAAGCCCTGACGACCTTGGCAGAGACCTCCCTGGCTAGTCTACAGGTATTTTCTAACTTTTCTATCTGTCTGGTTAATTCTTCAGTGTCTTTCTGAACAAAGTCATTATAACCGGAGACTGCAAATGGTTCTAGATTATACTTTTTCAGTAGTTCCTTTATCCTCGGTACATTTTCAGGAACTAATGGAAGACTATTCTTATGAACCCCGGGTGATGTGGAGATCTCTATGCCTTCAAAGCCAGTAGAACTGGCATACTCGAGAAATTCCTCAAACGTATATCTTCCCATCGATAAACCCAATGCTCCTATCTTAGGCATCTTTACCTCCTTTTAAGAGTTTTATCGAATTTTTATAATAGATATGAGATTTTTCCTCTTCTGTAAGCCCACTGCTCTCTACCATTCCGATGACAAAGACAGGATTTATCAGTGTAAAATCTGTGCCAAATAGCACCCGATCTAGGCCTACGGTATCTATACTCATCCTGACTTTATCTCTATCTGCATAGCTTGAGCAGGGCTCAACATATATGTTTGGATATGGCTTTACTATATCCAAGCAATCGAACCATACATCCCCTCCGGTATGTCCCATAATAAATCTTACATCGGGGAATTGCCTTGCTACTCTGGCAAGTTGGGTAGCCATAGATACACCCCATATATGGATAAGATATATGAGGTTACTCTTCGAAAAATGTTCGATGATCTCTATCGTCCTCTCATCTTCCAGATTAACCTTTGAGTAAGCTGGATGAAGCTTTATGCCGACAATCTTTTTGTTATCAAGATATCTATCTACCTCTTCTATGGATTCTTCCAGATAGTTTGGATTTAGAACCAGATATCCATAAAATCGCTCATCCTTCTCTAAGAACTCTACAAGCTCTCTATTTCCCTCTCTAAAGTCATACACTATAGCTTTAGAAGAGGAAAATATAGCCTTTGTGACATTGAACCTGTCTAAATATTCCTTAATCTGATCTACCCCGAAGTTATCCATTGCAAATGGCCAGGCACCATAATGACAGTGAACATCTATAATCATAGTTTTACCCCTATTATCCTTTCAAGATTCCTACTCAAGATCCCCTCTTTCTCCTCATCTGAAAGATAGCTTTTTTCTATAACACCCAGCGCTGTCTCAAAAGAGAGTAGTGGAGCCCCTGATCCAAAGACAATACGGTCAGTACCTGTATATTTTTTGAGATACTCCAACGCATCTGGACTGTTAAATAGGTGTGATTCTATGTATATATTTTCTACTTTTTTCATAACCGCTATAGCTTCTGAGAGGTTACTATAGTTGAATCCTGCAATTATAAATGGGCTCTTTATTTCTCTTGCCAGAAGGGAGATTTTTGTAAGCTCTCCATAGCCGGAAGTATGAATGATAATTGGTATGCTCTCCTTCTTTAAGATCTCAAGGGTCTCTCTAAATGGGGCAAAATCAATGACCCAGCTCTGTAATCTTGGAAAAAATGCTATGCCTAAAAATCCTTTCGACTTTAGTCCTTCCAGAAACTCTATCCCCTTGGGATAAGCTCTGGGGTCATATGTGGCTATCGGATATACATTGGTCTCATCTTTGAGTAGACTCAGTGTCTCCTCATTTCCCTCTGTAGCATCGTAGAATATACCTTTTAGAGATAGAGATAGGGCTTTAGCCTGGTGGGATTTCAGAATATTTTTCAGGATTTCTAAAGATGCATCGACCTTTCTGTAAGGATAGAAGCCAAAACAGGTGTTTATATCTATCATTATCCTAGATACCATCTCTCTATAGCCTCCCTTGCATCTTTTCCCGTAAAGACAACAGTCCTAGAGTCTAAAAGTGTAACTCCCTCTTTATTCCAGTATCTCTGGGCACTCTCCGCCAAGAGAAATTCTATCTTAAAACTTACGGGTCCGTCAACTTTTAAGGGCTTTATATCTTTGTGCCTCTCTACCGCTCTTTTTAATGCAGATCTTATATTTTCCTCCACCGTAGCTGGTGGAAGCATAACTGCAGAGGTCCTTGTGAGCCCATATTTGGTTATTACTGTCTCTACTCCACTTACCAGATTCTTTGCCTCAAGGCAAGCCTTGTCATCCCCGGAGACGAAAACTAAAGGGACACCCAAAGAGCCCGCATAAAAGGCAGAGATCCCTATCTCCCCCACCGGAATATCATTGATATATGCACATCTCCATGCCCTAGAGGACATAGTATGATCAAGGACCGCTCCTCTTGTCCCTGCCATAGCATGGGCACCTATAAGCATCAAGCCATCAAAATTTGATGTGAGCATCGTAAGATAATTGGGCCATGGAGAACCCATAATATACTTTGCCCCCGGAATAAGCTCTTCATAGACCAGGTTATAAGCCTGATTAGCACCATGGCCGTCTAGGACAATTATCTCCTCTACTCCGATATCATTCAATGTCTCAACGACTATATTTACCTCTCTCGTAAGAAGTCTTCTTGCTTTCTCATACATAGGATTTCCAGACTCTGTCTGAACTGGAAGTACTACACCTTCTACCCCCTCTATGTCTGTTATAATGTAAAATCTCATAGTCCCTCCAGAATTATTAAATTTATATAAGAATTATATCTTTATAATTGTAAAAGTCAAGTAGCCTTTAAAATCATTTATAAACTTGGGAGATTGACAACACCGGATTAGAGTGATATTATAACTGTAAATTTAAAAATGGAGGTTACTATGAGTCATTGGTGGCAAAGACCTTTGAGGATGATGAGATGGGATTATATGGATGATTTCTCTCGAATAAAGGATGAAGATCTGGATAGTCTCGTCCGGATGAAGAAAGAGAAGCTACATATAAACTGTGAATGGATAGTAGGGACTCCTGGTGTCTCCCCCGGTTTGGGTTACCTGACCACATTTAATGCCAATGGCTTTGAAAGATATCCGGGATTTGAAGATTTTGACTGTCTCAGGACGTATCTATCATACACAAGAAAGTATGGGATAAGATTGCTCGTCTATCTTAATATGCACTGGTTCAGCTACGAATTTGCCAGAGCCCACCCAGGTTGGGAACAGATAATGTCTAATGGAGAAGCTTACGGGAAGGTTCATCCTCTGTATGGTAATGGTACAACATTCTGTGTAAATTCCTCCTGGAGAGATTGGGCTTTCAAGCTGATAGAGGAAACAATGAAGACAGGTGTTGATGGTATATTCTTGGATGGCCCGGTAATATATCCTGATTGCTGTTACTGTGAGTCCTGTAGAAAGAAATTTAAGGAGAGATATGGGGCTGAGATACCTAAAGAGGATTGGCAGGACCCTCTCTGGAAAGCCTTTGTAGAGTTTAGAGAAGATTCTATGGCTGAATTCTTAAGAGATGCAAGAGATGTTGTTATTAGCATAAATCCTGAAGGTGTTATATTTTTGAATGCCGGTTCCTGGCAACCAGGGAGCTGGAGGGTAGCCAGAGATGCAAAGAGATTATCCAGATATCAGAACTTCTCCTTGGCTGAGGCATTCTTCCACCCTTCTTCTGGCAGGATAAACCTTTATCAGTCTGCAATGACGACGAAATACCTGAGAGCTACAGGTATCCCTGCGGTAACCGCATTCCATTACTGTATGGGACCCTGGCATTATACGTTCCTTTCACCGGAAGAGATGAAACTATCTGTGTTTCAGGCTATAGGATGTAATGGAAATATCTGGATAGGTGGGGCTACTTATAGATATGAGTATAATCCGGGAGGGTGTAAACCTCTAAATGAAACTCTGGGTTTCTTGGAAAAGAATGAGGAGTACTTGGAAGGTCTTGATCCTCTTTCGGATATTGCTCTGCTATTTTCATCCCAGACATCCAGATACTATATATCGGCTATTACAGAAGTCTATAGAGATTTAGGTAGTGGCAAAGAGCAAGACCTTATTATAGATCTTGGTACTGGAAAGACCGTAGTTGATTGGAATAAGAGGAAATTGATCTGTGAAAGCCTGATGAGTTTTGCCTATGAGGGATACTTTACTGCACTGACAAGAAACCATATAATGTTTGATATCATATTAGATGAGGACCTATCACTGGAAAAGTTGTCAAAGTATAAGGTTCTTATACTGCCCGACTTTGCCTGTCTGAGTGATGGGCAGTGGAAAGCAATTGAGGGTTTTGTAAAAAATGGAGGTTCATTAATAGCATCCTTTGATGCAGGCTTATACGATGAAAGAGGGGAGCCAAGGTTTGTAGAGGAGAGGCTAAATCTTTTTGGAATCGAAAGGATAGAGGGGGCATTCCCTGCGATAAGAGGGGAGAACTATATAATAGCTAAGGAGAATATCTTCGGTTTTAATAAGGGAAATCTTATAGAAAGGTCTCCCTATGCACTGAAGGTAAAGATAAAAGAAGGGGTACATATTCCATTTCTCTTTATGAATCCATTAGAGAGGGTATATACTCCCCTTAGAGGTGAGAGTAGCTATCCGGCAGTCATAATAAACAATTATGGTAGGGGAAGGATAGTTTACTTTGCTTTTCCTATAGGAACTTTTTATGGTTCAGACAGGATAGGGACTCAGGAGTGTTTAATAAGGTCTAGCATAGACTATCTTAGAAGCCCTGAGATAGTAATATCAGCTCCGCCTACTGTAGAGGCTGAGTTTTACAGACAGAAAAATACTGGCAGGCTCATCCTATTTTTGGTGAATAATACAGGTGATATGCAGAGACCGCTTAGTTACATAAATCCTGTCAGTAATATAGATATCTCAATCAAAAATAGATCCATAAAGAGTGTCTATTCTGTGGCAAGTAATAGAGAGATCGCTTTTGAGCGTAAAGATGATACTATTACCTTTACCTTACCTTCATTGAAAGAATTTGATATTATTAAACTAGAGGAGGTACAGTGATGGAAAAGATAACTTTTCCTCCAAGGATTATATTTGATGAGAGAGAGAAGTCTGCCATCTTGAGAGTTGTAGAGAAGACGATGACTGGTCCCGAGGCTATAGATATGTACGGCAGAGGTCCTGAAGTTGCCTCTTATGAAAGAGAATTTGCCGACTATTTTGGTGTAAGATTTGCTGCTGCGGTGAGTTCCGGGACAGCGGCAATACACTCTGCGATTGGAGCATTGAGACTCGAGCCAGGCAGTGAGATCATCACTACACCTATTACTGATCCGGGTACTGTTGCTCCCATCCTTATGCAGAACTGTATCCCAATATTTGCAGATGTTGATTATGAGACGCTCAACCTCTCTCCAGAATCTATAGAAAAGAATATCACCGAAAAGACAAAGGCTATTATAGTTGTTCATCTGGCTGGTCAACCCTGTGATATGGACCGTATAATAAGTATAGCCAGAAGGTATAACCTTTATGTGATAGAAGACTGTGCACAGGCTCATGGGGCAAAGTATAAAGGTAGATATGTAGGTACATTTGGTGATATTTCTGCGTTCAGCCTTATGGCTGGTAAACATATGACATCGGGTGGTCAGGGCGGTATGGTTATAACAAATAACGAAGAGTTATACTGGAACGCCAAGAGATTCTCAGATAGAGGGAAGCCGTTTAATTCAACAGAGCCAACAAACCTCTTCTTGGGATTGAACTACAGAATGACAGAGTTACAGGCTGCAGTAGGCAGGGTCCAACTTACAAAACTTGCCGACATAAAGAAGAAAAGACAGTGGGTGGTAGAAAGACTGAGAGAAGGTCTATCTGAGCTGAAGGCATTCAGACTCTGGAAGTTTATAGATGATGCCGATCCAAACCCCTGGTTCGCATTTGTCAGATTCAACAGAGAGTATATGAGGATAAATAAAGAGGAAACAGCTAAGATACTGGGAGAGTATGGATTGCCTGTAGGGGCACACTATGTAGTCCCTATCTATAACCAGTACTGGATAAAGAATAGGGTTACATACGGAACTTCTCAGTATCCATGGTCTATGCCCGGGGCAAGGAAGATAGATTATACAAATTGCTGTCCGAATGCAGAGAAGGCACTGGCAGACCATATGACCCTCTACCTTCATGAGGGGTGGACTGAGAGAGAGATTAACTATACAATAGAGATATTTAAGAAAGTAGAAAAGGAGTATTCTGTATAGGAGGAGGAATCTTATGGAAGAAAAGGTCTTTAACTTTGCTATTATAGGATGTGGTGTTATAGCACCAAACCATGCAGAAGGCATAGTAAATACACCAAATGCCAGATTGGTAGCGGTGGCGGATATAGTTGAGGAGAAGGCTAGAAGTTTTGCCCAGAAGTACAACTGTGACTGGTATCTGGATTATAAGGAGATGCTTGATAGACCTGATATAGATATTGTGAATATCTGTACCCCAAGTGGTTTGCATCCAGAGATGGCTATAGAGGCGATGAAAAGGGGTAAACATGTGATAACAGAAAAGCCTATGGCTATTACTCTTGAACAGGCAGATGCAATGATATCCGCAAGTAAAGAGTATAATAGAAAGCTTGCATGTATTTTCCAGCGCAGGACACAGAGCGTCTTCAAGAAGATAAAGGAAGTCATATCTCAGGGCGCCATAGGTAGGCTTATCCTTGGTGATGCCTATATGAAGTACTTCAGGAGCCAGGCTTACTATGATAGCGGAGACTGGAGAGGAACCTGGGCTCTGGATGGCGGGGGAGCCTTAATGAACCAGGGTATTCACTGTATAGACCTTATGCAGTGGATTATGGGAGAAGTGGGTTCTGTATTTGCCTATACAAGGACATTGGCGAGAAAGATAGAGGTGGAGGATACTGCGGTAGCGGTTCTGGAGTATAAGAATGGTGCGATAGGAGTTATTGAAGGTACTACTTCAGTGGTTCCAGGATTTGACCATAGGTTAGAGTTTCATGGTGTAGATGGTAGTATCCTTGTAGATGGAGAAAGGATAGCCAGATGGGAAGTCCCGGGGGTAGAACTTAAACTGGAGCCAGAGGTTACTGTAGGTAGCACAGCCTCTGATCCAAGAGCGGTAGGGTATAGGGGGCATATGCTCCTGATACAGGATATGATAGACGCAATAAAGAACAATCGAGACCCACTAATCCCTGGAGAAGAGGGGAAGAAGGCATTGAAGATAATACTTGCCATATATAAATCCAGTAAGGAGAGAAAAGAGGTATATCTGGATACAATGTAGAAAGGCAATCAGCTTCCGGTAGAGCTGTAATGTCTTACTCCTAGATACCAGATTTTACAGCAGATATAAAAGAATACTAAGCCGATTAGGGGAGAAAAGTAAGAGAGGAAAGAAGGTATCCCTAAAAAGTTTTCTCTACCTAAAAGGGCAAGTCCAGGGAAATAGTTTATAAAGGCTATAGGTATGAAGAATATAAATATCTCCCTGAATATCTTTGGATATATGGATAGAGGATAACTTGCCAGTTCTACCCCACCATAACTAAAGGAGTTGACTATCTCGATACTCTGAACAGACCAGAAGGATAGCGTTGCCTGTAGGATAATAATCCCTGAAAATATTAAAGCCCCGCTGATTATGGAGGATACAAGAAATAAAAGTCTGAATATATTCAGGCTTATTTCCAGATGATTCAACGCATATATCAAGACTACAAAACCCTGCAGGAATCTTCCCCAGCGCATAAGCTGAAAATCTATCCCCAGGATTTGGAGTATCAGACTTCTTGGCCTTATGAGAATCCTGTCAAAGTTGCCACTTCTTACCAATCTATCAAAGATATCAAATCCTCTTGCATAAGCCTCTGAGACAGCAAAAGACATATGGATTATACCGTAGAGCAATGCTAATTCCTCTAACTTCCAGCCCTTAAGTGAACCAAACCTTTGAAACAGGAATACTATGCCGACAAAATCCATAAAGGTCAAAAGAAAATTCCCAATAGTCAACAGTAAGAAAGACGTTTTGTACTGAAGCTGAGCCATTATAGATATTTTTATCAGTTTGAGGTAGAGTCTTGTGTTGTCTATCATCATCCACCCTGTACTATTATACTCTTGAGCTTAATCTTAAGGAGGATTCTTCCCAAAAGGATAAAGGTAAAGACCCAGAAGAGCTGAATGCAAAGATAGTATGGTAATTCGCTGAACATTAGATTGCTCGTGTAGAATCTCACTGGTATATCCAGTAGCCCAGAAAATGGCATATACCTCAGACTGGTCTGCATCCAATCTGGCAGAAGTGGAAGGGGGATTAGAGACCCAGAAAATAATAGAACGATGGCGGGTATAATCCTGTTTATGCCATCTCCAGATATCGTCCATAGAGTAAAGATATTCATTAAAACGGTGATTGTGGCGGATAGGACAAATGCCATGGCTAAAGTGATGATAAAAGAAGGGACAGCATCAAGCTTTGGTAAGCTTAAAGAGTACTCTTTAGGTAGGAGTAATACTATCAACATAAGAGGGATTGACCTAAGGAGTGTTGGAGCCATCCTTTGAGCTAAAGCCCTAAAGAGCCACAGGTTATATAAGTCTAGGGGTCTAACCAGTTCATAAGCCAGGTTCCCATTTCTTATTATTTCTTGTACCTCGCTGTCTCCTTCCCAGGGAAGCAGTCTGAAGAGAGCCTGGGTAATCCATATGTAAGTTATTACCTGAGTTAGACTTATCGGTTGGGTGGTACTGATATTACTGTAGAAAGCTTGAAAGACTATAATCCTCACAAAGCCAAAGAAGAACTGTGTAAAGATTCCTGCTATAGCAGGAACCCTGTACTGCAGGAGCATCAAGAATCTCATCTTTGATATAGAGAAATAACCCTTCATATCTTCTGCGCAAGATAGAATCTGGCTATTATCTCCTCGATTGGGGGGTTTTCCACAAAGAGGTCTTTTACATTATAACTATTGGTAATCCTGGAGATCAGTTCAGATGTTGATATCTTCTGCGGATCGAAGGTTACATACCATCTGCCATCTTCATTGCTTATATTCTTTATCCCTTCTAGACTTAGTTCTAACATAACTTTATCTTCGATATCAATTATTAATATTCTCTCTCTAGATACCATTTCCCTCAATCCTTCTATGGTTCCATCATACAGGATCCTACCCTTTCCTATCACGATGATCCTAGAGCTTAGGGCTTCTATATCATCCATATCATTAGTGGTAAGAATTATCGTTGTCCCCTTTTCTCTATTTATCCTTTTTATAAACTCTCTTATGGCAAGTTTTGACACTGCATCAAGACCAATAGTAGGCTCATCTAAAAACAGAATAGGTGGAGAATGTATAAGTGAGGCAGCTAATTCACATCTCATCCTCTGCCCAAGACTTAGCTGTCTAACTGGTATATCCAGAAGGTTTCTTATATTTAATACCTCGACCAGTTCTTCGAATGTCTTTTTATATGCTTTTTCCCCTATTCTATAGATATCTTTTAGGAGTTCGAATGATTCTATAACTGGTAGATCCCACCAGAGCTGGGTTCTCTGTCCAAAGACAACTCCAATATTCTTTACATGGTTTATCCTATCCTCCCAGGGTGTTCTCCCGAGGACCTTACATCTTCCAGAGTCAGGCACAAGTATTCCGCTTAATATCTTGATCGTGGTAGACTTCCCGGCTCCATTAGGTCCAATATATCCTACCAGCTCTCCCTCTTTGATCTCAAATGAGATATTATCCAGTGCCTTTATAATGATATGTTCTCTATGAAAGATCCCAAGGAGAGCATTTAGAAGTCCTTCTTTCCTCTTTGACACCTTAAATGTCTTGGTTATCTCTTCTACCAGAATCTGAGACAAAGTCAATCCCTGTAATTAGGGAATATATTGCGAGAGGGGAGAAACCCTCTCGCTTTTTTAGAAAAATATTTATAGAATAAAGCCATCTACTAGGGTGTTAAGATCTCCTCTAAGAAGATTTCCCATTCCTTGCCTAAAGGAACAATAGTAAACAATAATTGCTCATATTTAGTTTTTCCAAGATTGTAAGTATTGATATCCTCTGGGAACCATATAGAATAGCCATTCACAGTCCCAGGAAGATAACCAGAATTATTTTCATAGAGTAACGAGGACTCGATATCCTGCTCGAGTTTGATTATAGAATTTAACAGATTGATGTTTGTCATACCACTATTAATTCTTATTAATTCTGCAAATTGATAGAGGTCTATATATTCGTTGGGCCCTCCCAAATAAGGAGCGAAGCTCTGAGTCTGATTCCTTAGATTCATAATAGTAGTCTTATGAGAACTTACATAAGGTCTTAGGTAATGGGCAAAGTTATATATGTCTTTAACTATATCCTCTATTTTAGAAAGATTTTTTACAGCTATCGTCCTTGGTTCAATATAACTATCAAAATAAGTTTGGGCAGTTAATATCCCCAGCGAATCAGCTGAAATGGTCGGATCTGTAACTAGCTGATTAAATAATATGTCCCATCTAGTATTTCCACTCCAGCCGATAGCTTCGGAAGAGACAAGATAATTAGCCATATCCTTTATTTCATAGTCTACTTCTATTGTTCCCATAAGACAGGCATCGAGATACAGAAGATCGATCTTCTTTCCGAGTAGAATTTTGGTATAGTAGAGTGCGGACCTTAATTCTGGAATAGTGAGCGAATCTCCATAGATTTCATCATAGGCTATATCTCTGGATATATTCTTTTTTGCTCTAGTCTTCCAGCCACTTCCATGGTTCTTAATCACTACCATATATTTCTTGGCAGGATAGTTCTGTATTCCGTAACTTAAGAATTCCTGTAGATAAGAAGGATTCCCAAAGTTACAGTAGTAACTATTTAACTCTTGCAAGGTTCCATTGTGGAAATAGTATAGAGATGTCAATGGATTAGTCTGGCTAAGACCTGCTAGGATAACTACGTTTATACCTGCTGTCGAAGTGACATTATTTAAAAGATTTAACTCATTTGTAAGAGCCTGGTATAAGTCATTATGTCCATCTAGATACATCAAGATTGTCCATTCTACATTTATACTCACTTTGATAGATGTTTCACTTGTATTACCAGCCCTGTCATAAGCTTTTGCTGTAATGGTATGGGTAGTATTATGTTTAAGTCCACTTGTATCCCAGGTACATTGATATGGACTGGATGTAGCCACCCCTAACAATGTGTTGCCATCGAGATAAAATTCTATCTTTGCTATATCATTAGAAGCCTTAGTCTTTTTCTTACCTCTATCCTGAACTTCTGCCTCGATGGTAATTATAGCTGACCCAGGGACAATAGCTCCATCCTGAGGGTTTGTTATAGTAACTGCTGGAGGCAGTACGTCACCTATAATTACTGTAACAATACTGCTTTCCCCAGATCTTCCTGTATTATCGTAAGCCTTAGCCTGGATAGTGTGAGTTGAACCATACTGTAGGCTATCGGTATTCCAGGAATAAGTATAAGGGCTTGTAGTATCAGCACCTACCAGAGCACCATCAATATAGAACTCTACCTTCTGGATTCCACTGGGAGCCTTCCCTTTGATACCTCTATCGGTAGCTTCCGCCTGAATTGTAACTGTACCTGAGACAGTTTCTCCATCCGAGGGCTTTGTAATAGTGACTGTTGGAGCCTGGCCATCTCCAATAGTAACTCTTATTACTGAGCTTTCTCCAACATTTCCTGCATTATCATAAGCCTTAGCCTGGATTAAATGGATCGAACCATACTGTAGGCTATCTGTATCCCAGGAATAAGTGTAAGGGCTAGAGTTATCCTCACCTATCTTGTCACCATCTACATAGAATTCCACTTTTTGAATTCCACTAGGAGCTTTCCCTTTAATACCTCTGTCTTGAGCAGAAGCAGAGATAACTACTGTACCAAAGACTGTACCACCATCTTGAGGATTTGTAATAGTAATAGTGGGTGCTACCGTATCTCCTATGGTCACCGTTACTTCCGGGCTTACACCAACCCTCCCAGTATTATCATAAGCCTTAGCCTGGATAGTGTGAGTTGAACCATACTGTAGGCTATCAGTATTCCAGGAATAAGTGTATGGGCTTGTAGTATCAGCACCTACTAAAGTGCCATCAATATAGAACTCGACCTTCTGGATTCCACTGGGAGCCTTTCCTTTGATACTTCTATCAGTAGCTTCTGCCTGAATTGTAACTGTACCGGAGACAGTGCTTCCATTTTGAGGGTTTGTAATATTAACAATAGGGGCGTCTTCATCTCCTATGACTACTGTTATCTCTGGGCTTATGCCAGATCTTCCTGCATTATCGTAAGCCTTAGCCTGGATAGTGTGAGTTGAACCATACTGCAAGCTATCGGTATTCCAGGAATAAGTGTAAGGGCTGGTAGTATCAGCACCTACTAAAGTACCATCAATATAGAACTCTACCTTCTGGATTCCACTGGGAGCCTTTCCTTTAATACCTCTATCAGTAGCTTCCGCCTGAATTGTAACTGTGCCGGAGACGGTGCTTCCATCTGAGGGGTTTATTATTGTAACGATAGGGGCATCTTCATCTCCTATGACTACTGTTATCTCTGGGCTTATGCCAGATCTTCCTGCATTATCGTAAGCCTTAGCCTGGATAGTATGAGTTGAACCGTACTGCAAGCTATCGGTATTCCAGGAATAAGAGTATGGGCTGGTAGTATCAGCACCTACTAAAGTACCATCAATATAGAACTCGACCTTCTGGATTCCACTAGGAGCCTTTCCTTTGATACCTCTATCGGTAGCTTCCGCCTGGATTGTAACTGTACCTGAGACAGTGCTTCCATTTTGAGGATTTGTAATATTAACAATAGGGGCATCGACATCTCCTACAACCACCGTTACTTCCGGGCTTACACCAACCCTCCCAGTATTATCGTAAGCCTTAGCCTGGATAGTGTGAGTTGAACCATACTGCAAGCTATCGGTATTCCAGGAATAAGTGTAAGGGCTTGTAGTATCAGCACCTACTAAAGTACCATCAATATAGAACTCGACCTTCTGGATTCCGCTAGGAGCCTTTCCTTTGATACCTCTATCGGTAGCTTCCGCCTGGATTGTAACTGTACCTGAGACAGTGCTTCCATTTTGAGGATTTGTAATTGTGACTGTTGGAGCTTGAGCATCTACTACGGTGACCCTTACTATTGGACTTTCTGCAAATTTGCCCGTACTATCGTAGGCTTTGGCTTGTATACAATGGCTGGTCCCATACTGTAGATTACTTGTATCCCATTCGTAGGTATAAGGACTATTATTACTTTCTCCTACCTTATTCCCATCTATGTAGAACTCTACCTTTGCTACACTTACGTCATCATTTGCCTCTGCCTTTACAGTAACTATGCCAGAGACGGCAGAAGCATCAGCTGGAGAAGTAATAATTACATTTGGGCTAGAGATGTCTATGCAACCTATACAACCACTAAGTCCAGAAAATAGAAAGGTCAGTAAAACCAAGAATAGAATAATTTTCCTTCTCTTTTCCACCTTTAATACCACCTCCTGAAGTGTTTAAGGGTAAAATTGTATTGAGCCTTCTTCATTTACCCTTAGTCCCTTTGTATCCTCTTTAATACCCTCAGACTTTTTCAGCCTTACTTGACAGTATTATACCACAACCTATAGATGAATAAAAGTCTTATAAAGGATTTAAATTACTCTACTTAACTCGCCTCTGCTATCTTCTTGAGGTGTTCTCTTATGATTAGGACTACGGCTCCCCTTGCAGCAACATCTTCTTCGAGCGATGAGAACTTGATCTCAATGCCCTGATACACCTGAGGAACCGAATGTAGGGCTATCTCCCTCTTTATAGTATCAAGAAGCATACTTCCAGCAGAATTTAGGGTACCTGCAAGAACTACCAGAGGAGGGGCAAAAAGGTTTATCACATAGCTGAACCCTAACCCTAGATATCTTCCTGCCTCTTCTATAAGATTAATGGAGAGCTTGTCTCCTTTTAAAGCAGAATCCGCGATATCCTTGAACAGAATTGTACCTTTCTCCCTGTATACTGAAGTTAGAGAAGTATTTATCCCTTCATTTATGGCTTCAATCGCCTTTTTTTCTATAGCTAGAGGAGAAGCAAGAGTTACAAGACACCCTCTACTTCCACAGAAGCACCTCGGACCCCTGGGGTCTAAGACAAGATGCCCGAACTGTCCTGCAAAGCCATCTTTCCCCCTTAATATCTGCCCAGAAAATACAAGCCCAATATTAAATCCATTACCTGGACCTGAATTGAAGTATACAAAGTCCGGGTTGTATCTCCCTTCACCGTAGATAAGTTCTGCTAAAGTTGCAACATAAAGTCGAGCATCTAATTTTGCCGGAATATTAAACCTCTCTTCTATAATTGACTTAAGGGGGACATTTTCCCACTCTTCACTCGAAGGGAAAGTCAGAGAGATTCCATTTTCATAGTCCACAAGACCGTGCATTCCGATTCCAATCCCCTTAATTCTTTCCCAACCTATGTTATTTTCATCTACCAGTGATTCTATGCTCTCTATAATGGTGGAGATGAGATAATCCTTACTGTGATTTTCAAATACGATCCTCTTTACCGCTTTTATATTACCGGCAAAATCTGCCAAGGCACTTTTGACACGGACATCAGTTACCTCTAAACCTATTATATACCCGTAGTCTTCATTTAACTGTAAAAATGAAGCCCTCCTGCCTCTGGGCTTAAGGTCATGCCCGTCTCCTATCTCTTTGATTACTCCAATTTCTATGAATTCATTTACTATATGGGTAACTGCAGTGAAACTCAAATCAAATAGCTCTGCTAACCTTGTCCTAGAGATAGGCGCATGCTGATTTATCGCAGAAAGTATATCTGCCTTATTTGAACCTAATTTTAATATACTATGCCTCTTCTCTAGATTTTCCATAGGAAAATTATACTTTTACTTATTAATAAAGTCAAGGATACCCACAGAATAGTAGAACTTAAGACTTTCTTAAACATACCTTAACCATTCCTAATAAATCTTTAATTTTTGTTTAACATAGTATGCTTAAACTATAAATAGATGGGGTATAAAAGTGGGGTAAAAAATAAAAACGGAGGTGTTTATTTATGAAGTTTTATGTAAGAAGGGTGTTTACGGTTCTTCTACTTCTTGCCCTATTATTCTCCTTCCAGAACTACACATTTTCAGCTGTCCCAAGGGTAAAGTATGTGATAGTTATGATCGCAGATGGGACAGGGATCGCTCATCTAGGTCTGGCTCACTACTTCAATAGACTCCTTCTGGAGGAAGAGTTTACTATCACAGAAAAGTTATTTAACAAGGGAAGGCTAGGTATCGTAACTACATATGCTTTGAATTCATTGGTACCTGACTCTGCAGCCGCAGGAACCGCTATAGCAACTGGGCAAAAGACAAACAACAATATGGTTTCTGTGCTTCCAGATGGAACTCCAGTTAAGACTGTAATGGAAAGGGCTATAGAACTCGGTTATAAGACTGGACTTGTTGCAAAGAGTACAATTACGGATGCAACTCCAGCTGTTTTTGCCTCTCATGTAACACACAGGTCAAAACAGGACGAGATTGCAAGCCAATATCTACAGAAGAGGATCGATGTAATATTGGGTGGTGGTAGATCATACTGGATTCCAAAGGGTGCTTCTGGAAGCAAGAGGAATGATGAGAGAGACTTAATCAGCGAAGCAAAAAGTTTAGGCTATTCTGTAGTGAGCAATTTGACTGAGTTAAATAATGTAAAAGAGGGAAAGGTCCTGGGTCTATTTGCCAGTGATAATATGCCAATTAGACTGGATGCAGACCCTACAGTTATTCCATCCCTCAGAGAGATGACCGAAAAGGCGATCGAAATACTATATAAAGATAGTAAGGGCTTTTTCCTGATGGTCGAAGGTAGCAGAGTAGACCATGCTTCTCATAACAATGATGCGGCAGGGGTAGTAGCAGAATTGAGGGAATTCGACGAAGCGGTGAGGGTAGCCCTAGACTTTTATAACAAGCATCCCAGAGAAACTCTCCTTATCGTAACTACAGACCATGACAATGGTGGACTATCTATTACCTCTTCTTATGATACTTCTGGAAAGGGTAGATATCCAACGGTGGAAGATTTGAACAGAATCTTTCTTGTTCCTTTCTCATTTGAAAAGGCTAAGTCTGTGGTGGATAAAGAGGGTGTAGAGAAACTGTTTAGTGAGCATTATACTGGAGAACTGAATATACCTCAGGAGTGGAAAGAGAGGTTGACATCAAATAAACCCGTTACACCTACACTTAGTAGTCCCTTCTATGCCAGTCTTGGTGCAGGTTTCTCTGCAGTATATTCAGTCGCCTGGGCAACAAATGATCATACCGGTACACCGGTCTGGATTGTTTCACTCGGTCCTGGAAGTTATAGACTCAGCGGTTTTATAGACCAGACCGAGATAGGTAGGACAATATTTAGAATGTTAGGAGAAATAAGATAGGAGGGTGAAAGAAATGTTAAGAAGACTGCTTGCAATATTTTCGGTTGGATTGTTATTACTTGGCAGTTCGATAGCTTATGCCACTATAGTTAGGGGAAGAGTTACAATTAAGGGCTCAGATACTATGGTTATAATGGTTCAGAGACTTGCAGAAGAGTATATGTCAAAGTTTAGAGGCAAGATAATTCAGGTTTCCGGTGGTGGATCTGGAGTAGGGATATCGGCATTGATAAACAGGACTACAGATATAGCAGATTCTTCAAGACCTATTAAAGATGCCGAGAGAAATGCTATTAAAAAAGCCTGGGGAAAAGACCCCAAGGAGTTTAGAGTGGCGCTTGATGGCATTACGATATACGTACACCCTGACAATCCCATAAAAGATATCTCTCTAGAAGAACTGAAAGATATCTTCACCGGAAAGGTAACTACCTGGAAAGAGTTTGGTTGGGAGGATAAGCCTATAATAGTGTATACAAGGGAGAATAGCTCAGGAACATATGTCTTCTTCAAGGAGCATGTCCTTAAGAATCAAGACTATACAAGCAAGGCTCAGAGTATGCCTGGGACAGCATCGGTGGTAAATGCTGTATCCAAGGAGAAGTACAGTATAGGGTATGGTGGGATTGCCTATGCAAGAGGGGTTAGGATACTACCTGTAAAGAAGGATAAGAACTCTCCCGCGTATCTACCCACCGAAGAGAATGTGAGAAAAGAACTCTATCCTATAAGTAGATTCCTGTATATGTATACCTGCGAATACGATGACCCAGAGGTAAAGAGCTTTATAGACTGGGTTCTCTCTGAAGAAGGGCAAAAAGTTGTTTTACAGGTGGGTTATTTCCCTATAAGGTAATTTTTCATATTTACCGCTCCCCGAATCCGGGGAGCTTTTTCATTTAATATCAGAGTAAGAACTTTTCTATCTTTTCTCTTCCAAATATGTAGATGTATCTACCCTCTTTAAGGATCCCATCTGTTGAAAGCTTCTCTATATCAAAGGAGAAAAGTCCTACCTTAGGAGTCTTAAATATATCTCTGGGCTGTGTCTTTTTGAATGTTCTTATAATATCTTTTTCTTCCTTTTTAAATGCCAGTTCTTCTGGCAGATAATCTTCTGGATAGATACTCAATATATCAAACCTAAATAGATTCTTTAAGATATTGTAATCTTCTATAAAGTTGAATCTTACAAGAGATCTATAAAGGTCACTCAAAAAGTCCTTAACACTTTTTCTGGAGTCTACTTCATAACTTAATCTCTCAAGGACATCTGAAGGTCTGTATCTTTTAAAGATATACCTCAGTGTTGCAAAGAGATTCTTCCTGTTGTAGAGCCTTTCTACTAGGTCCTCTATTCTTTTCAGTCTATAGATTTCTGGATAAGATAAGAATCTACTGGAGATTACCTCATACGGAGGGAGACTGTAGTATCTATAATCATAGAGTTCCGTCTCCTTTCTTATTCTTGTCCCCTTTAATAGTTTTAAAAATCCTAGCTGAACCTCATCTGCAAAGTACAGAATTGTCTTATCCAGAGACTTTTTAAAGCCATCAAATCCTTCATAAGGCAATCCAGCTATAAGGTCTAAATGAACAAGACATCTTCCTCCCTCTATAAGCCTTTTGATATTCCTGTCTAGCCTCTCTATATTGACAAAACCCCTCCCTATGGCATTTAGGGTCTTGGGGTTGAAGCTCTGTATCCCCATTTCGAGTCTGAATAGCCCTTTTCTAGAAGTATTTAATACATAGATAATATCGTCATCAAGCAGTGATGGTTCGATCTCAAGATGAATCTGTGTCTCTTTTGAATATCTCTTACAGAATTCTATAATTCTGATAGCCCTCTCTTTGTTTATGTTGAACGTCCTGTCAACAAATTTTAAGAGTCTGACACCCTTATCAAACAGGTATCTGATATCATCAAGGACCTTTTCTATCGGGGCAAATCTAACCTCTTTTTCCAGTGAGGACAGACAGTAGGAACACTTGAACGGGCATCCTCTACTTGTCTCATAGTAATACACTTTATTTATATCTATCTTCTCATCTTTGTAAGGGAAGGGGAGTTTCTCCATATCAAAGTATTGATAGTCTTTAACAGTAAACTCTTTACCCTTTGAAACCGCATTACAGAAATCTATAAAGAAAGGTTCCCCCTCACCCCTCACTATGATATCGGCATATTCCCATTCTTCTATAGTATCAAAGTATACCTCTGGGCCACCCAGTATGATCGTTACATCCTTTAGGGTCTTTTTTATACCTTCTATAAGCCTTTTTACATAGAGAGCATTCCAGATATAGACAGATATAGCTACATATTTGGGCCCTTCTTCTACGACTTTAAAAAGAACATCATCTGGATCCTGATTTATATTGAATTCGAGGAACTTGCAGGGGTATACATCTTTACATAGGTGATAGAAGTACCTTATTGCAATATTTGTATGGATGTATTTGGCATTTATTGCCAGAAATAGAAGCATCTGGTTATTTTTTCCTGACCAAGACAATGACTAGCCCGGCAAGAGCCAAGCCAGAGAATAGAGCCAGGACATCTACTACAAAGGTAGCTGTCCCTGGCTCTAGAAAGAAAAGTAATCCACCGGATACCAGTATAATAAATATTGCTATCCTAAATACCCCTAAACCTACATAAGGGTCTATCATTTTCCTCTAAACAAGAAACAGGATACATAATGGTCCTTCTCAGGCTCATACATACCAGGGACCTCTTTATCACAGGTTCCCTCTATCCAGAACGGACACCTGGGATTAAAAGTACAGCCTGGAGGAAGATTGAGAAGACTGGGTATATCCAAACTCCTTAACTGCATTGGTTTTTTACTTCTTGTTACCTGAGGATCAGCCTCCGGGATAGCCATAAGTAACGCCTTTGTATATGGATGCAGAGGATTTTCAATTACTCTAGGAGTTGGTCCTATCTCTACAATCCTTCCCAGATACATAACTGCTATCCTTCCTTCCCATCCAAAGTACTTAGCCATTGCAAGGTCATGTGTTATAAATAAGAAAGTGACATTCATCTCTTCCTTAAGACGTCTTAGTAATTCTATAATGCTGAGTCGTATAGATACATCCAACATTGAAACCGCCTCATCCGCTACTATAAACTTTGGGTTTAGTGTCAGGGACCTTGCTATAACCACCCTCTGTCTCTGTCCACCGCTCAACTGGTGAGGATATTTATATATGAAATCCCCTGGTGGAGTGAGATCTACCCTGTCTAAAAGTTCAAGGACTTTTTCTTCTGCTTCACTCCTACTTTTGACTATACCGTGCCTAAATAGAGGAGCACTCAGTATATTGTATACTCTATGGACAGGGTTTAGAGATGAGTATGGGTCCTGATGTATGATCTGGACAGCTCTCCTGTAACTCTTAAATTCATCCCCATTCATACTCCATATATCTTTTCCCTCGAATAGTATCCTCCCAGAAGTTGGTCTTATTAATCCGACTATAAGTTTTCCAGTAGTAGTTTTTCCACAACCACTCTCACCAACAAGGCAGAGGACCTCTCCTCTCTGTATTGATAGAGAGAGGTTGCCTATGACCTGCATATGTTTTCTTCCCCCAAAGATACCGCTTCTGACTGTAAATGACTTACTTACATGGTCAAGTTGTATAATAGATCTATCTTCCATTGCCGATCTCCTTATGCCTGAAACATGCGACAAGATGTCCTAGTTCTATCTCTACAAGTAGAGGTTCTTCCTTTTCACACTCAGGCTTCTTATACTCACATCTTGGGGCAAACTTACACCCTGGAGAGAGGTTTATAAGGTCCGGTGGCGAACCTGGAATAGAGTAAAGTTCCCTGAAACCTGCGGTTACAGTAGGAACAGCCTTTATAAGGCCAAGCGTATAAGGATGTCTAGGACGATAGAATATATCATCCACACTCCCAAGCTCTACTATAGCCCCTGCATACATAACAGCCACCCTATCTGCAAGTTCTGCTGCCAGAGAGAGGTCGTGGGAGATGAATATCATTGAGAGTCCCATATCAGCCTTGATCATCCTGAGGAGTTCAATAATATTTCTCTGGGTAAGTATATCCAGAGCGGTTGTTGGCTCGTCTAGGATAAGTATTTTGGGCTCTAAAAGTAGACTCATAGCTATGAGGACTCTCTGTCTCATACCACCACTTAACTCATGCGGGAATGAATTTATGACTCGTTCTGGATCTAGCTGGACATACCTCAAGAGTGAGG